>ENA-OUQF01000194-OUQF01000194.1-human-gut-metagenome-genome-assembly--contig:-NODE-194-length-56650-cov-27.320594_pt1 | contig 56650 bp, 52 predicted proteins | sample MGYA00237947_ERZ548826 | MGnify/ENA primary metagenome ERZ548826 (study PRJEB26490, sample SAMN05194701) | human gut metagenome | biome: terrestrial biome; feature: human-associated habitat; material... | reverse complement strand
TTGCCGGGAAGATAGGTAATGCCAACACATGCCCCCTTAGCTCAGTCGGTAGAGCAACGGACTGTTAATCCGTGTGTCGTTGGTTCGAGTCCAACAGGGGGCGCCAAAGTCAGCAGACGGTTTCGCCTGCTGATTTTTGTATGCTTAATAAATATTACATTATTGCAATGCTTTGGCACGAGTTGCTTTCAAATTACCCGAATGACTAATTTGAACATGGATAATTTTGTCAATATGTGTTATCGTTGGCGCAAGTGGATGTACAAGGGTGGATGGGGGCCATGCGGATCGCAATCGTGGATAATATTGCCCAGGAGCGGGCGCTTTTTCGCGCGCGGCTCGATGAGGCGCTAATGAAGCATGGCGTTCAGGCGGAGATTGTGGAATTTGAGCGCGACGAACCCTTTTTGCAGGCTGCCAGCCAGCAGCCCTTCGCAGTCGTTTTCCTGGACATTTTTATGGGCGGTACCAACGGCGTTGAAATTGCGAAGCAGCTGCGGGAATTTGATAAGGACTGCACGATCGCCTTTTCTACCACCTCCATGGACTACGGTCTGGAGGGTTTCCGGGTACGGGCGACGCAGTATCTTGTAAAGCCGTATACCCAAAAGGACATTGACGACTTGCTGGGTGAGATCCTGCCGCGGCTTCCCAAATTGGATGATTCCGTTTCTCTGCGGGTCAACGGCGGCGATGCTCAGCTGTGTCTCAAGGACATGGTTTATGCGGAGCATTTTTCGCATCTGATTCATGTTCTTACCTCGTTTGGAAGAACGCTGGTCACCCGCCAATCCCTGGCTGTGTTTATGGAGCCGCTGAACGAAGACAGCCGCTTTTTTTAATGCAGCCGGAGGGGAAACAGCGTGGGCATTCAGTCGGTGCGGCGCATTGCCCAGAAAAACGGCGGCAGAGGCACATTTGCCAACGATGGCAGCACTTTCACGGCCAAGGTCATGCTGCGAGACGGCGGCCCTGTTCCTCCCCCTTAAAAGCGCTGCCCCCAATAATTCAGGTCTTTACAGAATTGGTAAATTCGGTTATAATAATTCATACAATGCTGATAAAAGTGAGAGATTTACGATGAATATTGCTTTTGATACCTACAAGCAGAAATTGAACGACTGCCGCCCCGCGCTGGATGGTCTGGCGGATTCTTTGAATGTGGAGGGGCTGCGCAGTGAACTGGAGCGGCTCCACGCCATGCAGGAGGCTCCCGGTTTCTGGGACGACCCGGAAAAGAGCCAGAAGGTCGCTGTCAAGACCCGCCAGACGGAAGCAAAGATCGAGCGGTACGAAAAAATGCGCGCTACCTGGGACGATCTGATGACCATCTGTGAGATGGCGGCGGAAGAGGATGACGACTCCATGCTAGAGGAGCTTCAGACCGGCTATGAGACCCTGGCCGAGGAGATGGAGGTCTGCCGCCTGGAGACGCTGCTGACGGGCCACTACGACAAGAATAACGCCCTGATGAGCTTCCACGCCGGCGCAGGCGGTACCGAGGCTCAGGATTGGTGCCAGATGCTCTATCGGATGTACACCCGCTGGGCGGAGCGCCATGGCTTCACCTACAAGATCCTGGATTACCTGGAGGGCGACGAGGCCGGCCTGAAATCCGCCGACATTATGATCGAGGGCGAGAACGCCTACGGCTTCCTGAAGGGGGAGAATGGCGTGCACCGCCTGGTGCGGGTATCCCCCTTTGACGCCAATGCCCGCCGTCAGACCTCCTTCTCCGCCATCGAGGTGATCCCGGATATTGAGGACGAGAGTCAGGATGTGGAGATCCGCCCGGAGGATTATGAGATGCAGGTCTACCGCTCCTCCGGCGCGGGCGGCCAGCACATCAACAAGACCTCCTCCGCTGTCCGCCTGATCCACAAGGCCACCGGCATCGTGGTGTCCTGCCAGACCGAGCGCAGCCAGTTCCAGAACAAGGAGACCTGTCTGCGGATGCTGCGCAGCAAGCTGGTGGAGATCAAGGAGCGGGAGCACCTGGATAAGATCTCCGACATTAAGGGCGTGCAGCAGAAGATCGAGTGGGGCAGCCAGATCCGCAACTATGTGTTCATGCCCTATACCCTGGTGAAGGATACCCGCACCGGCTGCGAGACCTCCAATGTCAACGCGGTGATGGATGGGGCGCTGGATCCCTTTATCGAGAGCTACCTCAATTGCCTGGCGACGGGGAATTGGGTGCAGAAGTGATCCTGGGCATGAAGCAGCGGCGTTTTTTCAGGGAATCAGGAAAAATGCTTGCTTTTTCCGTATGATTGTGGTATACTCGTCCTTACAAGTGTGGTTTGCCCGATGGCGGCAGGCCGTATCATATTCGCTGTCCGCGAATGGTGCGGAGGGAGGTTGGGTAATATGAAAACTGTTCTGATCATTCTGGAGGCTCTGGCAAGCCTGGCGCTGACGATTGTCGTGCTGCTGCAGTCCGGCAAGGAGGCAGGCCTGTCCGGCGCACTGTCCGGCTCTTCTGATTCCTATCTCAGCAAGAACAAGAAGGGCGGCCTGGATCAGATCCTGGCGACTTCCACCAAGTGGATCGCCATCGTCTGGGTCGTGCTCACCCTGGTGCTGAGCCTGGTCTGATACAGGATAAATTGAACATATGGCCGCAGGATTTCCTCCTGCGGTCTTTGTTATTTTGACGGGTGACATTTCTCCGCGCCGGTGGTATAATGAAAGATGTAGTGAAGTGATCTAAAAGTCAACGTACACCACGGAAAGGAGTACAGATATTATGAGTGAAAGAAAGCTGGCCGGGCTGGAGCCCAAGGCCGTGTTTGGGTATTTCGAGGAGCTTTGCGCCATCCCTCACGGCTCCCGCAATACCAAGGCCATCAGTGATTTCCTGGCTGCATTTGCCAAGGAGCAGGGCGTCCGCTGTATTCAGGACGACAGCAACAATATTATCATGTTTGCAGACGGCACCTGCGGCATGGAGGGGCATGACCCGGTGATCCTGCAGGGCCATATGGATATGGTCTGCGAAAAGGACGCAGACTGTCCCATCAATATGCAGACCGACGGCCTGGACCTGTGCCACGACGGCACCTCGGTCTATGCCCGGGGCACCACACTGGGCGGGGACGACGGGATCGCCGTTGCCTACGCCATGGCGCTGGTGGCCGACAGGACCATTCCTCACCCGCCGCTGGAGATCATCATCACCGTGGATGAGGAGATCGGGATGCTGGGCGCCAATGCCATCGATGTGTCCATGCTGAAGGGCAGAAAGATGATCAATCTGGACTCGGAAGAGGAAGGCATCTTTACAGTCTCCTGCGCCGGCGGCGCGAGAGCGACCATCTCGCTGAAGGTGGATCGGAAGATGGTTTACGGTCCCTGCGTCCGCCTGAGCGTGGATGGGCTGCGGGGCGGCCATTCCGGCGCGGATATCCACAGGAACCGGGCCAATGCCAACAAGGTCATGGGCGAATTCATGAGCCGGATCCTGAAGCTGATGCCCCTGTGCCTGACTTCCTATGTGGGCGGCAATCAGGATAATGCGATCCCCCGCAGCTGCCAGGCCAATGTGGTGGCCATGGGCATCGGCCTGGAGCGAATCAACGATGTGGCCGCCCAGCTCCAGGCGGAGATCCGGGAGCAGTATGACGAGCCGGAGGCTATCGTTCAGGCCTTTGACGTGGACGCCCTGGGCGGCAACAGCCTGACCACCGAGGATACCTCCCGGGTGATCACGCTGCTGTGTGCCGCGCCCAACGGCGTGCAGAGTTACAGCGCGGATATCCCCGGCCTGGTGCAGACCAGCCTGAATCTGGGCATTGCCAAGCTGGGCGAGATGTTCAGCGCCACCTTCTCCGTGCGCAGCAGTGTCAACCGGGAGAAGCAGGATGTGCTGGATCAGCTGAAGAAGCTCTGCGAATTCTATGATGGGAATTATTCCCAGCGGGGCGAGTATCCCGCCTGGGAATACCGCAAGGATTCCGTCCTGCGCGAGACCATGGTAAGGATCTATACAGAGATGTTCGGCAAGGAGCCGAAGGTGCTGGCCATTCACGCCGGGCTGGAATGCGGCCTGCTGAATGAGAAGCTTCCCGGCCTGGATGCCGTATCCATCGGGCCACAGATGCACGATATCCACACCAGCCGCGAAAAGCTGGAGATCGCCTCCACCGCCCGGGTGTGGGAATTCCTGTGCCGGGTGCTGAAGGCGCTGTAAGCATCTGAAATACCATGGGGCCGCCTCCTAAAATGGGGCGGCCCCGTTTTTTGCCTTGTAAAATTGTCGGAATGTGGTATGATAGAACCATTCAAGCGAGGAGGAAGATTTATGAACGCAGAACAGATCATGAATATCTTTGCCGATACCGCTTACATCCGCGTGGGCGGCCGCCCGGCGGAAAAGAAAGCGGCGGACTATCTGTGCCAGCGCCTTGCCGCGTGGGGCCTGGAGGCGGCGCAGGAGCCCTTTGAGGTGCCCCTGGGGGACATTGAGGAGGCGACCCTCACCATTGATGGGGAGGATATTCCCTGCAAGGGCTATATGTGCGCCGGTAACGCAGAGCTGGAGGCCCCGCTTTATTATCTGCGCAACAAGGATGCTTGGTCGCTGAGCCAGTGCCGGGGCAAGATCGTGATGATCGACGGCTATCTGGGCTACTGGGTGTACCAGGACATTCTGGCCAACGGCGCGGCGGGCTTCATCACCTACGACGGCAACGCCAACTATACCGACCGGGATATCGACGCCCGGGAGCTTCGCAGCTATGTGAGCAAGGGCAATGTGATCCCCGGCGTCAACATCAACGCCAAGGATGCCATTGCAATGATCCAAAAGGGTGCCAAAACAGCGAAGATCACCCTGGAGCAGAAGGAATACACCGACGCCTCCCAGAATGTGGTGCTGGATATGCCCGGCCAGGCGGAGCAGTATATTGTGTTCACCGCCCACTATGATTCCACCCCGCTTTCTCAGGGCGCTTACGACAATATGTCCGGCTCCGTGGGCCTGCTGGGGCTGGCAGAGCACTATGCGAAGAATCCCCACCGCTATGGCCTGCGCTTCGTCTGGTGCGGCTGCGAGGAGCGGGGGCTTCTGGGCTCCAAGGCCTATTGTGCCGCCCATGAGCAGGAGCTGGATAAAATCGTGCTGAATATCAACCTGGATATGATCGGCTGCATCATGGGCAAGTTCATCGCCTGCGCCACCGCTGAGGAGAAGCTGGTGAGCTATATCGAATATTTCGCCGCCGAGCGGGGCTTCGGCATGGAGGCATCTCAGGGCGTTTATTCCAGCGATTCCACCCCCTTTGCGGACCGTGGGATCCCCGCCGTCTCCTTTGCCCGCATCGCGCCCAACAATACCGCCACCATCCACAACAGCTATGATACCATGGCGGTGATGAGCGGCGAGCAGATGGCGAAGGACATTGATTTTCTGATCGCCTTTGCCGACCGCATGGCCAACGCCCAGTGCTGCCCAGTGAAGCGGGAGATGCCGGACAATATGAAGGAAAAGCTGGATACCTACCTGAGCAGAAAGCGGCCTGAAAAATGAGGACGGAGCCATGCTGACATCCCTTGCCGCCCTGTTCTTCCTCCTTCTGCTGGTCTCCGGCAGCGCCGTGCTGCTCCGGCGGCGGACGGAGGAAATGCTGCCGGTTTGCTTCTGCGGCGTGATCCTCTGGCTGTACCCGTTTTACCTGTGCAGTGCTGTCCGGGTCGGTCTGCCCCTGCTTTGCGCCGGGGCGGTGCTGGTGTTTCTGGCGGGCTGGCACAGAGCCGGAGGTCTGCGGCGCTATGCCGCCGCAGTGCTCACACCGGGGACGGTGGCCTATCTGGTCACCTGCCTGATTTTTCTGGCGTTCTTCTCCGGCAATTTCGTATCCCGGCATGACGAACTGCGCCTGTGGGGGGCGGTGCCCAAGGCGATCCACGCTACGGGCAAGCTCCAGCTGGGCCACGACAGCCCGATTTTTGCCACCATGCAGTCCTACCCGCCGGCGCTGCCGCTGCTGGGCTATTTCTTCACCGCTTTTGACGGGCAGTTTTCCGAGGGGGCGCTGTTTGTGGGTTATGCCTGCATGGCCCTGGCCTTTCTCGTGCCCGGCTTTGCGGCGTGGAATTGGAGCCGGTGGAAGCTGCTGGCCCCGGCTGGCCTGATCGTCATGCTGGTGCCCTTCGTCTTTACCTCCCACAATGGGGACAATGCAATGTTCGCAATGACCCTGTTTGTTGACCCCCTGCTGGGGATCGTCATGGGCTACTGCTTCGTCCTTGCCTCCCGCAGCCCGCAGCGGAGGCTTTCGGATTCCGTGTTCTTCGCCCTGGCCCTGGCGGTGCTGTGCCTGCTGAAAAACACGGGCATTGCCTTTGCCGGGTTTGCACTGGTGGTGTATCTCATTCTGGAGCGCGGAGAATGGAACCGGCGCATGCTGCTGCCCGTTCTGGCGATCCCGGCCAGCGTGGGCCTGTGGAGGCTGCTGCTGGCGCTGTATGATGTCCATAGCCTCGTTCCTCTGCGGCTGCACTGGCTGAGCGGGGAGGAGATCCAGAATGTGCTCCGCGCTCTCGTTTCTTGGAATATGATTGCCTACAAGGTCCCGCTGGGCTTCCTTGTTTCCTTTGCGTGCGTCTACGGTGTGCTGCTGGGGCTGTTCTTCATTCTGGAACGGAGATGCGGGAATAAAAAAAGGAGCCGCTGGCTGGCAGCGGGCTTCCTTGGTTCTACGATTGCCTATATTTACGGCTATGCACTGCTCTATGGGCAGACGCTGGAATCCTTCCAGCGCTACATGGCAGCGCCGCTGCTGGGGCTGGCGGTGTATCTGCTGACGCAGGCGCTGCCCCGCTGCGTTTCCTGGAGGCCGTCAGAGCGGCTGTGCCGCCTGAAACGGGGGACGGCAGCTATCCTGGCCGCGGTATGCTTTGCCTCGGCTGTGGGCCTGATGGCCCTGTGGCGCTCCGTATTCCCGCCCTATGAATCCCGCCAGGCGGCGGACAGGGACGCATCGCGCATCCGTCAGGCCGTGGAGCAGAGCCGCGCCGACGGCGAGAGCGGCTGGGTCTACCTGGTGATGGCGGGGGACGGCGTGGCGCTCAGCCATTATCACCATCGCATTTTCTTCGATCTGATTTCGGAGGATATCAATATCCGCAACGGATTTGCCCAGACCCAGGTGGCCATCCCCGGCCTGGAGAATCCGGCCCAGGTCTGGGCGGAGCAGCTGCTGGACGGGTGCGACTTTGTGTACCTGCTCAGCGTGGAGGATGCCCTGCGCCCGGTATTTGCCCAGCTGAGTCAGGACACCCCGGAGCCGGATACCCTATATCGGGTGTGCCGGCCTGATAATGAATACGGTGTGGAGCTGCGCCGGGCGTAGGCGTCATAGCCGCTTCTCGCAGGCGAGAAAGTCCAGGCCGAACATGGTGCATGGGCCGAGGAATTCAAAGCCGCATTTTTGGTAGATTCGCTGCGCGGGGGCGTTTTCTGGCGATACCAGCAGATGCACCGCCGGGACGCCCTGCTGCGCCAGCATCGCGCAGACGTTCTGCGCCATTGCAAATCCGATCCCCTTTCCCTGCTGCCCGGGTGTGACTGCGACCCGGGCAATTTCCTTGGCCATTCGGCATTTCCAGCAGGGGAGCGCATCCAGCTCGTTCTCTGCCACAATGGAGATCGCCCCCAGGATGGAATCGCCCTGGGCCATGACGTAAAGTCCACCGGCCGCCAGATCCTCATTGATTTGCAGCCAGCCGGGGTAGTTTTCGTCCCAGGTGCACCGGGGGCTTCCCACCAGGCTGCGGTACAGTGCGTATACGGCGGCCCGATCCGCCTGGGTCGCTTTTCGGAAAATCATTGGTATTTCTCCATAAAAAAGGCCCGGCAGGGGATGCTGCCAGGCCATAGAATTGTTGTTACAGTTCGCAGTTGCCCACGGTGCGGGGGAACGGGATGGCGTCGCGGATGTTGCTCACGCCGGTCAGATACATGACGCAGCGCTCGAAGCCCAGGCCGAAGCCCGCGTGACGGGCGGAGCCGTACTTGCGCAGATCCAGGTAGAAGTCGTAATCCTCTTCCCGCATGCCCAGCTCCTCGATCCGGGCCTTGAGCAGCTCATAGTTATCCTCACGCTGGCTGCCGCCGATGATCTCGCCGATGCCGGGTACCAGGCAGTCCATGGCGGCCACAGTCTTGCCGTCGGGGTTGAGCTTCATATAGAAGGCCTTGATCTCCTTGGGGTAGTCGGTGACGAACACCGGGCGCTTGAAGACCTCCTCGGTCAGGAACCGCTCGTGCTCGGTCTGCAGGTCGCTGCCCCAGTGCACGGGATAGTCGAAGCGGTCGTTGTGCTCCTCCAGGATCTTCACGGCGTCGGTGTAGGTGATGCGGCCAAAGTCGCTGCTGAGCACATGGTTCAGCCGATCCAGCAGACCGGTGTCCACCCGCTCGTTGAAGAAGGCCATTTCCTCGGGGGCATGCTCCAGCACATAGGAGATGATGTATTTGATCATGTCCTCCGCCAGGCGCATATCGTCGTCCAGGTCGGCAAAGGCAATCTCCGGCTCGATCATCCAGAATTCGGCGGCGTGGCGGGTGGTGTTGGAGTTCTCGGCCCGGAAGGTGGGGCCGAAGGTATAGATGTTCTTAAAGGCCATGGCAAAGGTCTCGCCGTTGAGCTGGCCGGATACGGTCAGGTTGGTGGGCTTGCCGAAGAAATCCTTGCTGAAATCCACCTTGCCGTCCTCGGTCTTGGGCACGTTGTTCAGGTCAAGGGTGGTCACCTGGAACATCTCGCCCGCGCCCTCACAGTCGGAGCCGGTGATCAGGGGGGTGTGGACGTACACAAAGTCCCGCTCCTGGAAGAACTTGTGGATGGCATAGGCCGCCTGGCTGCGCACGCGGAACACGGCCTGGAACAGGTTCGTGCGGGGACGCAGATGGGGCATGGTGCGCAGGAATTCCACGCTGTGGCGCTTCTTCTGCATGGGATAGTCGCCGCTGGAGTCGCCCTCCACGGCCACGGAAGCGGCCTGGATCTCAAAGGGCTGCTGGGCGTCGGGGGTGAGCAGCAGCTGCCCCTTGATGATCAGGGCAGCGCCGATGTTGACCTTGGCGATTTCCTGGAAATTCTCCATGGCGTCGGTGTACACCACCTGCACAGGGGTGAAATAAGTACCATCATTCAGCGCGATAAAACCAAACTGCTTGCTCTTGCGGTTCGCGCGCACCCAGCCGCCCACTGTAATTTCCTTACCGGCGTAGGCGTCGGTGTTTTTAAACAGCTCTCTGACAGAAACCAAATCCATTTCAGATTCCCTCTCTTCTGGTGAAAAATTATAATTTAGTATACGTCAAATTGTGGAATTTTACAAGAGGGTATCCGCGATTTTATTGAAAAAAACAAAAATTTTGCCGCCAACGTGTAACCGCCGCGGAAAAAATGCGCCTTGATAGGTGTAAGGACCTTACGTACAAACAGAATCGATCAGGAGGTGCGCATGATGGAGGACGTTCAGATCGTCGATCTTTTCTTCGCCCGCTCAGAGCAGGCGATTCAGGAGATCGACCGGAAGTACGGCCATTTCTGCTTCAAAATTGCATGGAATATCCTATCCAACCACGAGGACGCGGAGGAAAGCGTCAGCGATACATACCTTGCCGCGTGGAAAAGCATTCCGCCCACCAGGCCAAATCAGCTGGAAGCGTTTCTGGCCAAGATCACCCGGCACATTTCCCTGGACCGCTGGCGCAGACGCAGCGCCGGCAAGCGGGGCGGGGGAGAGACGGCCCTGGCGCTGGACGAGCTGGAGGAGTGCATCGCGGGCAGCGACACGGCGGAGGGAGCGCTTCGGAAGAAGGAGCTCCAGGCGGCGCTGAACCGCTTTCTGGAAGCCCTGCCGGAGCGGGAGCGGATGATTTTCGTCTCCCGGTACTGGTATCTGCGCTCCGTGAAGGAGATCTCGGAGAAGACGGGACTTTCCCTCAGCAGTGTGAAGACCCAGCTATTCCGCACCCGGAACAAACTTCGATTCTTTTTGGAGAAGGAGGATTTGCTATGAACACCTATGAGCTGCTCAGCTCCTTCGAAAATATTCACGACAAGTTTATTTTGGAGGCAAAGGATATGGAAAACTACAAGAAAAAGCGCTCTGGCCGCAGCCGGGTGAAGTATACGCTGATCGCGGCCATCGTTGCGGTCTCCCTGATGATCGTCACGGCAGTGGCGGCCATGAATTATCTGGGAATGCAGGAAATCACCAAGGATACCCCCTATGCCGTCCCCTCTGAGGCGGCGGCGTATATCGAAACCCAAAGCGCCCAGGAGACCACCACGGAGGATTGGAGCTGCACTATGCTGGAAAGTCTGTTTGACAGCGCCAGCTTTACCATCAGTGTCGGCATTTCCGGCGGTGATAAATATGTTGTCGTTCCCCAATATTGCAGCGCCGGTGACGATGTAAGCGAAATCGGTCTGCCCCGTGGTCAGACCCTGGGGGACTATGCCGCCCAGCAGGGCAAGACCCTATTGTATGTTGGTGCCGGAATCCAAGACCGGGACAAGCTGGGCATCCCAACGACAGCCCAGTTTTACGAGAGCCAGTCTGACGGCGAAATGACCATTGTGGAAACCGGGCAGAAAAGCACCGACGTGTCTGTGACGGAGGGAACTTGCAGTGTTAGTGCCCGGGTTGACGGGCAAAAAGATGTTACCCGGGTGGAACTTCCCTTCACCGTAAAGGAGGCTGCCGGAGATGTGCTGGTCTACAAGGCGGAGGGAGCCAACGAGGTGGCAGGCATCCGCACCAATTCCTTCCGGGTCTACCAGTCCCCGGCGGGCAACTCCATTGTGTTTGACCAGGAACTACCTGAGGTATTCCCTGATGACTTTAAGAAAATGGACATTGATGGGATTACCTATGCCGAGGGCGGCTGGCTCGACGACGGCAACGGCGGCTATGAATGCAGATGGTCCAAAGTGCAGGGCAATTTTGGCGATACCCTGACGCTGCGTTTTATCAATTGGGACAATGAGGTTATGGGCTCCGTCACCTTCCGTCTCCAGAAGTAAAACTTCTTGGCTCCCCCACCGGGGGAGCCAAGGCAAAACCGAAAAGCGGGAGCAGCCCAATACTGGGTGCTCCCGCTTTTTGCGGCGTTATTTGTTGGATGCCACGCTTTTTCTGACCAGAGCCCTGCGAAGCTTTGCCTCGGCAAGCTTCAGATCGTTCTCGGAGGCCTGGGGATTTTTCAGAATGGCGTTTGCCCGCTGATAGGCGGCGTCGGCCCGCTCCAGGTCGATCTTGTCCGACCACTCAAAGGTGGTGGGCACCAGGGTCACGGAGCCGTTTACCACGCTCAGCATTCCGCCGATGCAGGCCGCCGTCCGCCGGATGCCGCCGGAGACGATGATGGCCCGGCCCATGCCCAGAGGGGTCACGAAATTGGTGTGCTTTGCCAGCACGGCCACGTCGCCGGTGGTGCTGCGCACCACCAGTTCTTCTGCCTCGCCGTCAAAAATCAGCCCGTCGGGGGTGACGATTTTCAGGGGAAAGCTCGTCATGCCTTCTCACCGCCCCGGAACTTGGCAACCACCTCGTCGATGGAACCGGCGAACAGGAAGTAGGATTCGGGAATGTCGTCGTGCTTACCCTCGATGATCTCCTTGAAGGAGCGAATGGTCTCCTTCAGGGGAACGTACTTGCCCTGATAGCCGGTGAACTGCTCTGCCACGTGGAAGGGCTGGGACAGGAAGCGCTGCACTTTCCGGGCGCGGTTGACGGTGAGCTTGTCTTCCTCGCTCAGCTCGTCCATGCCCATGATGGCGATGATGTCCTGCAGCTCCTTGTAGCGCTGCAAAATGCTCTGCACGGCCCGGGCGGTCTCGTAGTGCTCCTTCCCCAGGATCTCCGGGGACAGGATGCGGGACGTGGAATCCAGCGGGTCAACGGCGGGATAGATGCCCAGGGAGGCAATGCCGCGGTCAAGAACCGTGGTGGCGTCCAGATGGGCGAAGGTGGTGGCGGGGGCGGGGTCGGTCAGGTCGTCCGCAGGGACGTAGACCGCCTGCACGGAGGTGATGGAGCCGTCCTTGGTGGAGGTGATGCGCTCCTGCAGCGCGCCCATTTCCGTGGCCAGGGTGGGCTGATAGCCCACGGCAGAGGGCATACGGCCCAGCAGGGCGGAGACCTCGGAACCGGCCTGGGTAAAGCGGAAGATATTGTCAATGAACAGCAGCACGTCCTGGTGCTTCACGTCCCGGAAGTATTCCGCCATGGTCAGGCCGGAAAGGCCGACGCGCATACGTGCTCCGGGCGGCTCGTTCATCTGACCGAAGACCATGGCGGTCTTGGAGATAACGCCGGACTCGGTCATTTCGTTGTAAAGGTCGTTGCCCTCACGGGTGCGCTCGCCGACGCCGGTGAACACGGAGTAGCCGTTGTGGGCCGTGGCGATGTTGTAGATCAGCTCCTGGATCAGCACCGTCTTGCCCACGCCTGCGCCGCCGAACAGACCGATCTTGCCGCCCTTGGCGTAGGGGCAGATCAGGTCAATGACCTTGATGCCCGTCTCCAGAATCTCGGTGGCGGGCTGCTGCTCCTCGTAGGAGGGGGCGGGCCGGTGAATGGGCCAGCGAACCTCAGCCTTGGGGGCGGGCTTGTTGTCGATGGGGTCGCCCAGCAGGTTAAACACCCGGCCCAGGCACTCGTCGCCCACGGGCACAGTGATCGGCGCACCGGTGTCGATGGCCTCGGTGCCGCGCTGCAAACCGTCGGTGGAGGACATGGCAATGCACCGCACCACATTGTCGCCGATGTGCTGCGCGACCTCGGCGGTGATGGTGGCGTCGCCGTTTTTCACGTGGATCGCGTTGAGCAGCTTGGGCAGCTGGTCATCCGCAAACCGAATATCCAGAACAGGCCCCATTACCTGGACGACTGTTCCTTTGTTATTTGCCATTGGATTCAACTCCTTTTGTTGTAATAGGGAAGGAGAATGCAAAACGCAATACAGTCGATCCCTTTAGGAACCAGCCACGATCTCGGTAATTTCCTGAGTGATGGCGGCCTGCCGTGCCCGGTTGAATTTCAGGCTCAGCTCGTCGATCATATCCTCGGCGTTCTGGGTGGCGTTGTCCATGGCGGTACGCCGTGCCGCCTGCTCGGAGGCACGGGACTCACACAGCGCGCCGTACATCAATCCGCCCAGATATTCGGGGATGATGGCCTCAAAGACTTCCTCATTGCTCGGCTCATACAGAATGTCGCTGCCCCGGCTGCCTGCTTCGGCACTGGGGTGCTCCAGCGGCAGCAGCTTCATGGCGGCGGGGGACTGAGACAGCATGGATTCAAAGTTGGTATAGGCCACATGAACCTGGCTGTATGTGCCATCCCGGAATGCCTTGCACAGCTGCTTCGCAATGGAGAAGCAGTCGCCGATGGACACGGAGGCGGCCTCCGCGTAATTCTCCGTAAACGCGGGAATGCCCCGGCTGCGGAAGAAATCCACCGCCTTCTTGCCAATGGGAAGCACCTCGGCCTGCTGGCCGCGGATCTGCTCCTCCACCAGCTTGAGCACATTGCTGTTGTAGCCGCCAGCCAGCCCGCGGTCACCGGCGATGACGACAAACATCACCTTCGCCTGACCCGGCTCCTGGAAATACACAGAGGAAAAGTCCTGGGTGGAAACGGAAATATCGGTAATGGTCTGGTGGAGAATCTCAAAATAAGGACGGGAATCCATCACCTGCGCCTGGGCACGGCGGAGCTTGGAGGCAGCCACCATTTCCATTGCCTTGGTGATCTGCTTGGTGCTCTCCATGCTGCGGATGCGGTTTTTGATCTCCTTTGTGGATACGCCAGCCATAGTCAGCCCTCCTTACACAGGAGAGAACTGCTTGACCAGCTCGTCCAGCGCGGCCTTCAGCGCCGCCTCGGTGTCGCTCTCCAGCTTGCCGGTGGAGCGGATGGCCTCCAGCACGTCGGCGTGGAAGTTGGCCATGTGCTCTTCCAGCCGCTGCTCGAATTCCGGCACCTTCTCCACGGGGATGGAATGCAGATACCCATGGGTGACGGCGTAGATGATGCACACCTGCTGCGCCACCTCCTTGGGGGAGTTGTTCTTCTGCTTCAGCACGGCCACGATCCGCTCACCCAGCGCCAGGCGCTCCTTGGTGTCGGCGTCCAGGTCGGAGCCGAACTGGGCGAAGCTCTGCAGCTCCCGGTACTGGGAGTACAGCAGCTTCAGAGAGCCTGCCACCTTCTTCATGGCCTTGATCTGCGCGTCGCCGCCCACGCGGGACACGGAAATGCCGGGGTTCACGGCGGGCATGATGCCGGAGTTGAACAGCTCGGTCTCCAGGAAGATCTGGCCGTCGGTGATGGAGATGACGTTGGTGGGAATGTAGGCGGAAACGTCACCGGCCTGGGTCTCAATGATGGGAAGGGCAGTCAGGCTGCCGCCGCCCAGCTCAGGGGACAGCTGCGCCGCCCGCTCCAGCAGACGAGAATGCAGATAGAAAACGTCGCCGGGGTAGGCCTCGCGTCCGGGGGGACGGCGGATCAGCAGGGAAATGGCACGGTAAGCCACGGCGTGCTTGCTCAGATCGTCGTAGATCACCAGCACATCCTTGCCCTGGTGCATAAAGAATTCGCCCATGGTGCAGCCGGAGTAGGGAGCGATATACTGCATGGGAGCCAGCTCAGAGGCGGTGGCGGACACCACGATGGTGTATTCCATGGCCCCGCCCCGGGCCAGATTTTCGACCACCTGCGCAACGGTGGAGCGCTTCTGGCCGATGGCGACATAGATGCAGATCACATCCTTGCCCTTCTGGTTCAGAATGGTATCGGTGGCAATGGTAGTCTTGCCGGTCTGGCGATCGCCGATGATCAACTCACGCTGGCCCCGACCGATGGGGATCATGGAGTCGATGGCATTGATGCCGGTTTGCAGCGGGCGGCTGACATGTTGCCGCTCGATGATGCCGGGGGCGGGGGACTCGATCGGCCGGTAGCTTTCGGCGGTGATGGCGCCCTTGCCGTCGATGGGCTCGCCCAGGGCGTTGACCACCCGGCCGATCAGCCCCTGACCCACCGGCACGGACACGACCTTGCCGGTGCGCTTGACGGTGTCGCCCTCTTTGATGCCCTGATCGGAGCCAAGAATAACGATGGATACCGTATTCTCCTCCAGGTTCTGGGCCATGCCGTAGGAGCCGTCGGGGAATTCCACCAGTTCGCCGGCCATGCAGTTATCCAGGCCGGAGGCCTTTGCAATGCCGTCGCCCACCAGAATGACCACGCCGGTCTCGCTGGCTTCAATTTTGTTTTCGTAGTTCTCGATTTGACTGCGAATGATCTTGGATATTTCTTCGGGTCTAAGTTCCATATAGTCCCTGCTTTCTCGTCAGAGTACGGTGTTTTTCAGCAGCTCCCGGACCTTATCAAGCCGATGGGACACGGTGTCGTCCAGACACTTTCCATCATAGCTTAGCTTCACACCGCCAAGGATCTCGGGATCGATCTGGTTACGCAGCAAGATGGTCTTGCCCGTAATGTCGGAGAGTTTCTCGGTCAGCGCAGCCTCCTGCGCCGTCGTCAGCGCCACGGCGGTGTAAGCCGTCACGCTGAGCATATTGTGGTCGCCCTGATACATCCGGGTAAAGGCCCGGCAGCAGTCGGGAAACAGGTGAATATAATCCTTCTCCACCAGAATTTTCAGGAAATTGAGCAGATACTGCTCGATCTTTCCCCGGAAGCCCTGGTCTAGGATCCGGCACCGCTCCTCCTTGGAGAGGTTGGCGGAGCGCAGCAGCCGGATATATTCCGGGTTCTGGTCAAAGCTCTCTTCCAGAGCGTTCATCTCGGAGAGAATGCTTTCGTCCAGCCCCTTGTCCCGCGCGAGCTCATAGAGCGCCTGGGCGTAAACTGTTCCTGCCTGGGTCATACCTGATCACCCAATTCGTTGATGAACCGATCAATCATTGCCGACTGGTCCTCGCCGCTGAGTTCCTTTTCGACTACCTTACCGGCAATCGCCAGAGCCAGCCCGGAGATCTCGTTCTTGGCATCGTTGACGGCCTTCTTCTTCTCCAGCGCGATGTCGGCGCTGGCCTTGTCCATGATGGCGGCAGCATCGGCATTGGCTTTGCGAAGAATTTCCTCTTCCCGGCTCTGGGCGCGGGTCACAGCCTGCTGGACCATGCGGTCAGCGGTGGCGGAGGCATCATTGAGCTTCTGCTGGTATTCCTGCTGAAGCGACTGGGCCTGCTGCTTGGCAGCGCCTGCGGCGTCATACATGTCGTCGATCTCCTTCTGACGGTCGTGGATCATTTTCATGACCGGGCCGTAGAGAAATTTTTTGCCGACGAACAGAACCAGGAGAAAATTGAGCAGGGTAAACAGAGCGGTCCAGAAGTTTACGTTGATAAATCCTTCAGTACCCATTGTGATTTCCTCCTTTCGATTTCTGGAAACGAAAGGGGATTACAGGGCGAACATGATAACGAAGGCGATCAGCAGGGAGTAAATGCCGGTGGTCTCGGTGATGGCGCAGCCCAAGATCATGTTGGTACGCAGGTTGCTGGTGGCTTCCGGCTGACGGGCCATGCCCTCCAGCGCGTGAGAGACGGCGTTGCCTTCGCCGATGGCGGGGCCGATAGCGCCGATGCCCATGCACAGGCCAGCGCCCAGTGCCTTACCCAAGATTGCGATTCCTTGTGCTAATTCCATAAAAAGTTCCTCCTAATGTTTTTTTATAAAAATTTTTATGGTTGACAAAAGTAGATCAGGCTGCCGCCTGCTCCCCGGCCTCCTCTGGCTCGGGGCAGGAACCGGCCACATAGACCATGGTCAGCAGCGTAAAGACCAGGGCCTGCACAAAGCCGGAGAAAATGTCAAAGTAAAGAGACAATACAGCGGGGATACCCAGCGCCAGCACCGGCACGCCGGAAATGATGTCCAGCGCCTGAAGCAGGCCGAATACACCCAACAGGGCAAAGAGAATGCCAACGATCAGCCGCCATTTTTTCTTGTCCCGGCTGTTCCACACCAGCAGGCCCACGGCAAGCACCATCATTACGATGGATACCGCAATTCCGCTGGAGGAAATGGCATTCAGAATGATCGCGGACAGCATGGAAAGGGCAGTATAGAGAATAGAGGTGATCACGCCGCCGCCGGCCACGTTGCCAAAGTGACGGAAGGCCATGGAAACGGGCTGCGCCACCTCGGATACCAGGTTCATGGGGGTCATGACGGCCACCGGCTCGGTGAAGCCCTTCAGCCAGCCCAGAAAGCCGTTGGCTTTGATGTTGTTGTACCAGATGATCACGCTGACCATCACTGCCCAGGTCAGGGTGGTGCTCAGGTCGGCGGTGGAGGAGCGCAGGAAGCCGGTCATGCCGATCAGGCTCCCGCAGATGCTGCTCAGAAACAGAGTGCAGATAAAGGGGAACCACCTGGCGTTGTGCTCGCCCATGGTCTGAATGGTCATGTCATACAGCATTCCGAGACTCTTTTCCACCAGCACCTGTTTGCCGCTGGGACGCTTGGTGATGCCCTTGCCCAGCCAGACAAAGCAGCAGCACAGCAGCACCGTCACAATGGCGGAGGACAGCAGGGTTTGGGTCACGTTGATCCCGCCCAGGATCGGCAGGGTGAACAGTATGGAAGGGCCGGTTACTTCTACATTCATTTTGCAGGTTCCTCCTTGGATTTCTTCTTTCCCATCAGCTCGATCACGGTAATGACCGGGCGGACAAACACCAGCGGAATGACCATGGCCAGCGGGTCGCACAGCCCGGCCTTGGCCAGCACCACCAGGATCACAAACAGCAGCACCATCCGCCCCAGATAGGAGCCCTGCATCAGCGCCTTTCCGGCGCGGACATCCTGCTCCTGGGCCTTGTCAGCGGCACGGGAGGCCGTGACGGCCATCGCAAGAAAATTCAGAACACCCAACGCAAGGCCTGCCATAGCGCCCCAAAGCACCTTCGTGCTGAATTTCCCGAGCCCGTAATAGATCACAAGCATCAGCCCGGTGCACAGAGCTACACCCAGGGCAATTTCTCCTGTCTGCCGAAGAATTTGTTTGCGGTTATCCATGCGTCAATGCTCCTTGCTCACAGATGGTCGTTGAAATGAACGGATGTATCATTTTCTTTTTTTCCGCCGCCGAGCTTCTCCATGGCTTTCAGGCAGTCACGGAAGCCGGTGACGGCGCAGATCAAACCCACGGCGATGCCGCACCAGACCGTCCAGCTGCCCCAGCCCATGCTTTTGTGGAGCCAAAGCCCCAGCAAAACGAAGCCGGCCAGGGGGAAGGCGACGCTCAGACCAAGCTGTGTCAGCCACACCAAAAGACCAAGATCTTTCATAATTACCATCCTCCCCCATTATGTATTTCACATTATAACGGATTTCCTGTGATGATGCAAGCCTTTTTTTCAGCAATCTCACGAAAAACTTAAGAATCTTTGTAGGAGAAAGGACTATCTTTTTTTGCCGAAATATAGTAAAATATAATGATAAACATAAACGAAACAGAATTTGAACAATCGGATACATTTGGAAAGTGGGAAGCGACTTGGCAGAGCAGGAAATGGAGATCCTTCAGGGCACCATCAGCGCGGTGGTGTACCAGAATTATGAAAACGGCTACGCGGTGCTGCGCCTGGATATCGGTGGAGGACAGAATGTGACGGTGGTTGGCACCGTTCCGCTGCCGGTGGTGGGCGAGCAGCTGATGGTAACGGGGCGGTGGAGCACCCATTCCAGCTACGGCAAGCAGTTTGAGGCGGAGTTCCTTGACCGTATGATGCCCCAGACTGCGTCGGAAATACTTGCCTACCTTTCCAGCCGGGTGGTCAAGGGCATCGGCCCCAAGACGGCGGCGCGGATCGTCAGCCACTTCGGCGAGGATACCCTGGCGGTGATGGAGCGGGAGCCCCAGCGCCTGGCGGAGATCTCCGGCATTTCCCCGGAGCGGGCCAGGCTTATCGGCGAGGAATTCCGGCTCCAGGTGGGCATGCGCCAGTTGATCGAATTCTTTGCCCTGCACCATTTGAGCGCCGAGCTTGCGGTGCGCACCTATAAGGTCTACGGCGACAGCGCCATGGAGCTGCTGTATGACGACCCGTATCTGCTGATGGACGAGGGGCTGGACGCCTCCTTCGGCGCGGTGGACCGCTTTGCCATCGAGCTCGGCGTGGCCGGGGATGATCCCCGGCGGGTGGAGGCGGGCATCCTCTTTGAGCTTAGCTACAATCTCTCTGCCGGTCACAGCTTTCTGCCGGAGGAAAAGCTGATCGCCGCTACCACCCAGCTGCTCAGCGTCGCCCCGGAAACGGTGCAGAAGGGCCTGGCCCAGGCGCAGGAGGCGCAGCGGGTGGTGGTTGACCAGCTGGCGGGAATCAAGGTGGATTACCTCCCGCAGCTGATGGAGGCGGAAAAATACTGCGCCGCCCGACTGACCGAGTTCGCGGCCAATTCCTTCCCGCAGGGGCAGGACCTGGAGCCGCTGCTCCGGCAGGCGGCGGAGGAAAGCGGTCTGCATTATTCCGCCCAGCAGGAGCAGGCCATCCGGGAGGCGGCGTCCTCCGGCCTGCTGCTGATCACCGGCGGCCCCGGCACCGGCAAGACCACGGTCCTGCGGGGCATCCTGAACCTTCTTGGCAATATGCAGCTGCACTATCTTCTGGCTGCCCCCACCGGGCGGGCAGCCAAGCGCCTGAGCGAGGTGACGGGGGAGGATGCCTCCACCATCCACCGCCTGTTGGAATCGGGCGTCGATCCGGCCACCGGCAAAATGGTATTTGCCCGGGACGAGGACAACCCTCTGAAATGCGACGCGGTGGTGGTGGACGAAATGTCCATGGTGGACGTGCTGCTCCTGTCCAGTCTGCTCAGGGCCATTCCCCAGGGGAAGCGGCTGATCCTGGTGGGCGACCCGGACCAGCTTCCGCCCGTCGGCCCCGGTTTCCCATTCAGTGACATGCTGCGCAGCGGAAGGCTGCCCACAGTCTGCCTGACGGAGATTTTCCGCCAGGCTCAGAAAAGCCTGATCGTCATGAACGCCCACCGGGTCAACCGGGGCGAGCTGCCGGAGCTGAAGACCGTCACCAGTGATTTCTTCTTCATGCGCCGCGGCTCCGAGGACGCCGTCACCCAGCTGATCCGGGACCTGTGCAGCACCCGCCTGCCCAAGAATATGGGCATCCAGCCGGCAGAGATCCAGGTGCTTTCCCCCACCCGCAAGGGAGGCGTGGGCACCGCCGCCCTGAATACCATGCTCCAGGCAGCCCTGAACCCGCCCGCCCCGGAGAAAAAGGAGAAGCCCTATGGCGAAATCATTTTCCGCCAGGGCGACCGGGTGATGCAGATCCGCAACAATTATGACATCCTGTGGAAGCGGGTGGACGGTACTGCCGTGGGCAACGGCATTTTCAACGGCGACGTGGGCACGGTCCGGGAGATCGACCTCCAGCAGGAATATATGACCGTCCTTTTTGACGACCGGGAGGCCACCTATGACTTCACCCAGCTGGGTGAGCTGGAGCTGGCCTATGCCATTACGGTGCACAAGAGCCAGGGCAGCGAATACCGTGCGGTGATCCTTGCCGCCTGGAACGGCTCACCGTACCTGCTCAACCGCAGCGTCCTGTACACGGCGATCACCCGCGCCCGGGAGCTGCTGATTATCGTAGGCCGGGAGGAGACCGTGGCGGCGATGACGGAGAACGCCAAAAAGAACCGCCGCTACTCCGGCTTGAAGCTCCGGCTCCAGGGGAAGGCAGAGTGAGCGCCCCGGCCGCCTGGCTGCGGGAGATCCTGTTCCCCCGGCGATGCATGTTCTGCCGCAGCTTTTTGAAGAAAAATGAAACCGATCTGTGCCGTGAATGCTTCCAGCGGATGCCCACATACCCGCCGGACGCCGGGAAAGAGGGGAATGCGGGAAAAAACGATGCCCATTTTCTTGACAGTTTCACCGCTGTCTGGTACTATGAGGGGGACGTCCGCCGGAGTATCCTGCGGTTTAAGTTCCGCAGGGCGGTATACCTGGCCCCCAAATTCGGCCGTTTCCTTGCCATGCGGGTCTGCCAGCAGGGGCCGGAGCAGATCGATATCCTGACCTGGGTCCCGGTCAGCCGCCTGCGCCGCTTCCGGCGGGGCTATGACCAGTGCGAGCTGCTGGCCCGGTACGTGGGCAGAGAACTGGGGATTTCCGCCCAAAGGACACTGCGCAAGCGGCGCAATACGCCGCCCCAGTCGTCTCTGACCTCCGCTGCCATGAGAAAGGCCAACGCCCTTGGCGCCTACGCGCTATGCAGGGGCGCGGATGTCCGGGGCAAGACAGTGGTGCTGCTGGATGATATTTTCACCACCGGCGCTACCATGAACGAATGTGCCCGCGTGCTGCTCACGGCGGGGGCAAAGGAAGTATATGGCGCTGCTCTCGCGGCGGCGCACAACCATAATTTTTCCAAGTAGGTGAATCGTATGCAGCTTTTTTCCAACGACCTGGGTGTTGACCTGGGTACCTCCAATGTATTGATCTATGCCGACGGAAAGGGCCTGGTGGTCCGGGAGCCTTCCGTTGTGGCGCTGGACCGCAACACCGGCAAGATCCTCCAGGTGGGCGCTGCCGCCCGGAACATGCTCAACCGCACCCCCGGCAACGTGGTTGCCATGCGCCCGCTGAAGGAGGGCGTCATTTCCGACCACGAAATGACCGTACGTATGCTTCAGGAGATGTTCAAGACCGCCACCAAGGCATCTGTCTTTACACCTAAGCCCCGCGTGGTCATCAGCGTTCCCAGTGGCGTCAGTGAGGTGGAGGAGCGCAGCGTCATCAATGCCGCCATTGAGGCCGGCGCGCGAAGAGTGTTCCTGATCGAGGAGCCGCTGGCTGCCGGCCTGGGCGCCGGCCTGGACCTGAAGGGCGCGCAGGGCCACATGGTGGTGGACATCGGCGGCGGCACCACGGATATCGCCGTGCTGAGCATGAACGGCGTCACGGTGTCCTCTTCCCTGAAGATCGCCGGTGACTCCTTCGACGAGTCCATCGCCCGCTATGTCCGCCGCCAGTACGGCGTGGTCATTGGCGAGGTCACCGCCGAGGAGGTAAAGATCCAGATCGGCCAGGTCTACCCCCGCCAGGAGGAGATGACCATGAACGTCAAGGGCCGGGACTCCAAGACCGGCATGCCCAAAACCGTCACCCTGACCTCTACGGAAATTTACGAGGTGCTTCGCCGCCCCGCCCGCCAGATCGCGGACGAGGTGCTGGCCGTACTGGAGCAGACAAGCCCCGAGCTGGTCAGCGATATTTCCGAGACCGGCATCACCCTCACCGGCGGATGCAGCCAGGTCTGGGGCTTTACGGAGCTGCTGATCGAGCGCACCGGCATCCCCTGTATTCTGGCCGACGACCCGGATTCCTGCACCGCCTACGGCTGCGGCAAGAGCCTGGCCTGGATCAACCACATGCAGGAGGGCCCCATCAACATCGCCCGCCGCCGGATGATGCGGCAGAAGTTTTAAGGCAACACCGTGGAGCCTCAGCAGTTTTGCCGAGGCTCCACGGTGCTTTTTGCGGATCGTGTAGAACGGGAAAGCGACTGCTGCTTATCCCTTGTTCACATCCATTGTTACGGCGCTCAGCATGCTTTTCAGCTGAGGGGTGCCGTGGACGGTGCCCAGGTAGTCCTTTCCAAGCAGCTCAAAGAAATTGCCGCTGATGTTCAGCTCCGTCAGACGGCCGACGAGTTTGCCGTTCTCCACCAGATAGGCCATCTGCACCGGCGTTGCGTAGTGCCCCTCCGGCGTCATATCGCCGCCGGAGGCAATCACCACATACACTGCCTTGCCAGGAGCCAGCGCACCCAGCGTGGGAGCGGTGGCGTCATACAGTCCATCCAGCGTTTTTTGAAGGGCAGAGAGGTCCGTCACGGCGGCGTAATACCAAAGCTTCCCGCCGTACACCCGAAGAAAGGCACGGCGCTCTACCCGTGTTTTCATCTCCAGCAGAATCCCTGCTTGATAGGAAATGGTTGTCCGGCTGCGATCCTCCGTCCGTACATCGGCGTAAAATCCATCCCGAAATTGAATCATAAAACGAAAGCCTCCTTTTTCTTACGGGATACTATACTCCAGAACGGCGCGAAAGGGAAGAGAAAAAACCGGGGGAGCCGCTTTCGCGGTCCCCCCGGCTGAATGCCTTGCTCATTTGTTGGTGGACAGGGTGATGTTCTTGCGCATATAGGAGGTGTCGCCCATGGTGATGGGGTAGTTCTCCAGCAGGCCGTCCATCCAGGTCTGCATGTCTTCGGTTCTCAGGTCGCTTTCGATCTGATACTCCCGGTAGGTCTGGCCGGCGGTGCCCACAAAGTACATCACGTGATAGCCATAGCTGGTCTCCACGATGCCGGTGTCGCCCGCCTTGCGGTCGGCGTCGAAGCACCAGTCGTTGAAGGCGGTGACCATCTGGCCGGGGTAGACGTTTTCGTACAGACCGCCATTGCCATTGGAGCCGGAGTCGGTGGACTTGGTGTTGGCCAGTTCAGCAAAGCTGTCCTCGGTGGCGTCGCCGGACTTCCACTCGTTCAGGATCTCCTCGGCGCTGGTGCGGGCGGCTTCCTTGGCCTCGTCGGTGTAGGTGCCATCTTCGTTCTGATCGCCGCTGAAGCCCACCAGGATGTGACGGACGTTGACCAGCTCGGTCTCGTTGTCATCCTTGCCGCTGTATAGGGCTACATAGAAGGCGGAAACGGTCTCATACTCTTCGCCGTTCTCATCGGTCACGGTGGTGGGGACCTCTACGCAGGTGAGGTCGCCCTCCTGACGGGCATCGTCGGTGATCCAGTCGGCCAGATAGGTGTTGATGCTGGAGCGGGCTTGGTTGGTGTAGACGGTGGCGGAGGCGTCGGTGCCCTCGTTGATCTTCATCTCAGCGATGGCGGCGTTCAGCTCGTCCAGGCTCGTGGCCTTGGTCAGGGGCGCAATGGCAGCCTTGGCGGCGACCACGGCGGCGTCACGCTCCGCGGCGGTGTAGGTGGTGGTGCCGTTCTCGTCGGTGGTACCGCCGGACAGGAACTTGGAGACGGGAATGTGATACTGCGCGAAGCTGTAAGAGGAATACTTGGCGGGATCCTTGCTGTCGGCCTCACGGATCTGCTCGTCAGTATAGGCGAGGGAGCCCTGATGGGCGCTCTGGTAGGCGCTGGCCAGCAGGTTGCGGCTGTAATAGGCAAGATAGCTCTCTTTGGAGGAGCCGTTGCCATACTGCGCTTTCAGGAAAGCGTCGGCATTGTTGTAGCCGTACATACTCGCGTAGGCATCCAGATTGTTGCTGAGCAGATCGACCTGGGTCTGCTGATCCTCGGGCAGGGTGAAGCCCTCTGCCTCAGCGGCATCCGCCAGGGCCAGAATATTCTGGGCGGAGGAGGTTGCCTCGCGGATGAAGTTATCCGCCCAGGTCTCGCCGGTCTCGGTGTCGTAAACCTGCTTGTCCAGTGCCACGGAGGTGTCCAGGCCGAACAGGGACAGGTAGCTGCCATAATTGTTGGCATAGTTGTTCACATAGTCGATGTAGTAGTAGCTGAGTTCGGCGTTGCTCAGCTCATGGCTGCCAACCGTGGCGGCGACGGTGTTCTTCTCATGGACGCCGTGGGACTCGATGGAGCGGTTGATGCCCACCACGATGGCAACGGCGATCAGCGCCACCAGCACGACCACAAAGGCAATGCTGTAAATTTTGAGCTTTTTGGCTTCCTTCTGCTCGGCGATCTGACGCTCGGTCAGCTTTCCTTCTGTTTCAGAGCGAAGCTTCTTCTTTTTGGATGCACTCATGAAATCATATCCTCTCATTTGTTCCTTGTTCGATTTGTTCGTATCTTTTAGCGCCGATACAAACAGACCAGTACAGTATAAACTATTTTTCCTCGTCTTTCAAGTGGCAAATTTGTTAAAAATCTAAAGAACATGGGGGCCGAAGCCCCCATGTAATCCCCCGCTTTAGCCGTAGCGCGTCCAATTATGACCTGCACGAAATGGCAGGTGGGTTGCCGCTCACGACCTTCTCTGCTCCCAGCGTCCACCACACGTCTGCGCGTGGGCGGGAGGTCTGCAATCCAGCCGGGAAGTCTAACATCCCGTTCAAAAAATGTGGGTCCAAAAGGACGCACTCGCACCAAGCAGGAAGAGCTTATTCCGTTTCTTCCTCGTAAAGAGAGTCCATGATCAGGTCGTATACCGCCTGAAGCTCGGCCTCGTCCTCGATCGCGCACAGAAGAGGCTCACCGTCCTCGTCGGTGGATCTCAGAATGCTGACCTCCAGGCCTTCACCCTCATCCGCGTCGGCAGGAACAACAGCCAGGTAGCTGGCGCCGTTGTATTCCACCGTGGTCAAAACCTCCAGCTCGTATTCCTTGCCGTCCTCGTCTGCGATGGTGATAAAATCGGAGCCGTATTCGTCTGCCATGGCGCACCTCCAAACTCTTTACTGGTATTCTAACCCCGCGAGGGGGTAAAATCAATAGTCAATATTGCACAAACTGTACAAAGAACGCGCACGGAGAAAAGGAACGCAACATTAAAGTATACAATATGGCCATCCTTTTCCAATGCTGCGGTTTTTATAACTGCATTATTTCCTGAAATTAAAGGATAATTCATAAATTAGGTCTTTCGTTTTGGGCATCATTATGTTATAATCCTATGAAGGCATGCTTAGAAATATGCCCTTTTGAAATTGTTGCGATTCCCCCGGCTGCCCAGGCCGGAGTTTCGGAGGTTTTCTATGGCAAATCAGGAACAGAACAACAGAAGACGGAAGAAAATCCGCCAGGAATGGAACCCTCATTGGACGATAAAGCTGGCTTATACCGCAGGCTCCACGGTGTTTTCCGCCGCGAAGATCGCCATTGGCGCGGCTGCAACGGTGCTGCTGATCTGCCTGATCAGCGGCGTGGTATTTGTGGGCGCTCTGGCGGAATATCTGCAAAACGATATCCTGAAGGAGGCCCAGAACTGGTCCTATGAGGACTATGATATCGAAAAGACCTCCTATGCACACTATGTGGACGGCGACGGCAACATCCAGCTGCTCCAGCAGATCTACACCACCACTGACCGTCAGCCCGCCACCTGGGACGAGATCCCCCAGGCGCTGGTGGATGCCACCGTTGCCATTGAGGACAAGCGGTTTTACGAGCACCAGGGCGTGGACTGGATCACCACTGTGAAAGCCTGCGCCAACATGTTCTTTGGCGGCGACTCCCAGTTCGGCGGCTCCACCATTACCCAGCAGCTGGTCAAGAACACCACTGACGAAAAGAGCATCACCGTCCAGAGAAAGGTGATGGAGATCTTCCGCGCCCAGCTCCTGGAAAAGGAATACGACAAAGACGTCATCATGAAGGAGTACCTCAACCGTATCTACCTGGGCAAGGGCTGCTACGGCGTCAAGTCCGCCGCTGCCGCCTACTTCGGCAAGGAGCTGCAAAGTTTGACTGTGGCGGAGTGCGCCAGTCTGATCAGCATCACCAATAACCCCTCGCTGTTCAACCCCTATTCCACCAGCGTGTATATGTACAAGGGTGAAATGCGAAACGGCCAGCAGCGCAACCGCTACCGCCAGGAAAGCGTGCTCAGCGAGATGCTGAACCAGGGCTATCTGACGGACGAGGAGTATATTACCGCCTATAATCAGCCCCTGGTATTCAAGGACGGTATCGACGAGGCCGACCGCTGGGCGGTGTGCGACCACTGCGGCTACGGCGGCACGGTGAGCACCTATACCCGCCAGGGTGACCTGTATTTCTGCCCCCGCTGCGGCAACCAGACCTCGGTCAGCCAGAATGCCTCCCAGCATATTTACAGCTGGTTCGTGGATACGGTCATTTTGGATGTGGCGTCGGACATGGCGCTCCAGGACGGCTTCGTGTGGGATGATATGGATCAGGCCGCGCGGAACTACTATCTGGAAAAGATCCAGAAGGGCGGCTACCACATCTACACCACCCTGGATATGGACATTCAGAATCAGGTGGACGCGATCTATACCGACCTGAATAACATCCCCACTACAAGGAGCACCCAGCAGCTGCAATCCGGCATTGTGGTGATCGACAATTCCACCGGCGACATTGTTGCCCTGGCCGGCGGCGTGGGGGAGAAGACTGATTTCTTCGCCTACAACAAGGCCACCCAGGCCAAGCTGCAAACCGGCTCGTCCGAAAAGCCCTTGTCCGTCTACGCTCCCGCTTTCGAAAAGGGCGGCTTCAGCCCCGCTACCGTCATCAAGGATTTGCCGCTGACCTACAACGGAGGCGCCTGGCCCAAAAATGACAGCCGCGTTTATAGCTATTCCCGGACGATCTTCCAGGGCGTTACCTCGTCTATCAACGCGGTTTCCGCCAATGTCCTCAACCAGATCGGGACGGATTACAGCTTTAGCTTTGCAAAGTATAATTTTGGACAGAACTATTTGATCGACAGCTATACGTCCTCCAGTGGAATGGCCATGTCCGATATTGCCATCGCTCCGCTGGCTCTGGGCGCGCTGACGGTGGGCTCCACCGTACGGGAAATGTCCACCGCCTTTGCCACCTTTGCCAACGACGGCGTGTACCGCACCTCCCGCACCTATACCAAGGTCTACAACAGCGACGGCAAGATCGTTCTGGACAATCAGCAGGATTCCCGCCAGATCCTCAGCGAGAAAACCGTCAACTATATGAACTACTGCCTGTATAACGCCGCCAACAACGGCACCGGCGCGGCGGCTGCCTTCCCCGGCCAGAGCATCGCGGGCAAGACCGGCACTACCTCCAGCAACCGTGACCGCTGGTTCGTGGGCTATACCAAGTATTACACCGCTGCCGTCTGGTGCGGCTATAACCAGCCGGAGCAGATCTATCTGACCAATAACTATGCCAACCCCGCCGCCCGGCTGTGGAAGATGGTCATGCAGCCTATCCACAACGGTCTGCCCCAGGCGGGCCTGTACAACGGCAATGCCTTCACCAATGTGAGCGTCTGCCTGGATTCCGGCAAGCTGGCCACGCCCGCATGCAGTCTGGATGCCCGCGGCATCGCCCGGGTGGTGTCCGTGAACTGCTACCCGGAGGACGTGCCCACCGAATACTGCACCAAGCACATCCAGATGGACTACTGCGTCACCGGCGGCGGCGTGGCTACCGAGTACTGCCGCATGTTCCCGGACGCGGTGATCGAGAGCCGCTCCCTGGTGCGCCTGACCCAGGATGAGGTCAATGAGATCAGCGCGGGCCTGCGGGTGGGCCTGGAGGATGTCTACGGCAGCGACGGCTACGTCTACTTCGTGGACAACTACGGCAACCCCCTGACCTGGATGGGCTTCAGCGGCTTTGCCACCAACCTGGCAGGCACGCCCTATATCTCCTGCCCCCTGCACAACCAGGACACCATCATCAATATGCCCACCACCCCGGAGGGCGGCATTGATGACGGCAACGGCAACATTATCTACCCCGATAACGGCAATGGGGATACCGGCTACGATTTCGGCAACGGCAGTTATGATTTCAGCAACGGGGACAACGCCTACGGAGACTATTCCGGCAACGGGGACGTGTATTTCTGATTTTAGATATAGAGAAACGAGGGAAAGCCAACAATGCTATGGATTTCCGATGAATGGAAGGATTATCAGGTGCTGGACACCTCCGACGGGGAGCGGCTGGAGCGCTGGGGAAAATATATCCTGGTGCGTCCCGATCCTCAGGTGATCTGGAGCACCACGCACGGCGCGCCGGAGTGGAAGCGCTACGATGCCCGGTATATCCGCTCCAACACCGGCGGCGGCCACTGGTCGGAGCATCACCTGCCGGAGCGCTGGCAGATCCGCTATAAGGACTATCTCACCTTTAACGTCAAGCCCATGAATTTCAAGCACACCGGCGTATTCCCGGAGCAGGCGGCCAACTGGGACTTCATCCGGGAGCGGGTGGCCTCAGCGGGCCGCCCGGTGCGGGTGCTGAATCTGTTCGCCTATTCCGGCGGCGCCACTCTGGCGGCGGCGGCCGGGGGAGCGGAGGTGTACCATGTGGACGCCTCCAAGGGAATGGTGGCCTGGGCCAAGGAGAATGCCGTGGCCTCCGGACTTGCCGACCGGCCCATCCACTGGATCGTGGACGACTGCGGCAAATTCATCCAGCGGGAGCTTCGCCGGGGCCGCCGGTACGACGGCATCATCATGGATCCCCCCAGTTACGGCCGGGGACCCAGCGGCGAGATCTGGAAGATGGAGACCAGCTTCTTCCCGTTCCTTCAGGAGACGGCGAAGCTGTTGACGGATAACCCCTTGTTTGTGATCATTAATTCCTATACCACCGGCCTTGCCCCCTCCGCGGTGGCCTATGCGGCGGACGTGACCTTCGAGCCCTTCGGCGGAAAGACCGCCGCCGGCGAGCTGGGCCTGCCGGTGCGGGATTCCGGCCTGGTGCTTCCCTGCGGTGCAACGGGAAGATGGACGCCCTGAGGAGGCACATATGGAGAATTTGATTTCGGCGGAGGCGCTGGCCTTCCGCTATCCCGGCGTGGACGGCGGGCCTGAGGTAACGGTATTTGAGGACCTGAATCTGGCGATCCGGGAGGGCAGCTTTACGGCCATTCTGGGCACCAACGGTTGCGGCAAATCCACCCTGGCCAAGCACTTCAACGCCATCCTGCTGCCCACCGGCGGCAAAGTGTACGTATGCGGTATCGATACCTCCGATCCCGGGCGGCTGATGGCCGTCCGGCGCAATGTGGGCATGGTGTTCCAGAACCCGGATAACCAGATCGTTGCCAACGTGGTGGAGGAGGATGTGGCCTTCGGCCCGGAGAACCTGGGCATTGCCAGCCCGGAGATCCGCCGCAGGGTGGATCAGGCGCTGAAGCAGGTGGGCATGTACGAATACCGGGAGCATGCCCCGCATCTGTTGTCCGGCGGCCAGAAGCAGCGCATCGCCATCGCGGGCGTCATCGCCATGGAGCCGCGCTGCATCGTGTTGGACGAGCCCACCGCTATGCTGGATCCCAAGGGCAGAAAAGACGTTATCGAAACCGTAAAGCGGCTGAACAGGGAAAAGGGGATCACGGTCGTCCTGATCACCCACCACATGGATGAGGCCGCTCAGGCGGACCGGGTGGTGGTCCTGAACAAAGGCACCATTACTGCTGACGGTACACCCAGGGAGGTATTTTCCCAGGTGAGACTACTGCATGAAATCGGTCTGGCTGCCCCGGAAAGCGTGGAGCTGTGCTGGGCGCTGAACCAGCGCGGCTTTGATCTGCCCCTGACGGCCTTGGAGCCGGAGGAGTGCGCGCAGGTACTTTATGACTGGCTGACGGCACAATGAGCCGCCGGCCCCCAAAGGCCTGACCCGTAGGAGGAATGAATTTGGAACCCATTATGCAGGTGAAAAACCTGAGCTATGTATACAGCGCCGGTACGCCCTTTGAGCACAAGGCGCTGGACAATGTAAATTTCACCATCCACCGGGGCGAATTTGTGGGCATCATCGGCCACACCGGCTCCGGCAAGTCCACACTGATGCAGCAGCTGAACGGCCTTCTGAAGCCAACCGCCGGTCAGGTGCTGCTGAACGGTGTGGATATTTGGTTCGATAAGCAGACCACCCGCCAGGCCCGGTTCCGGGTGGGGCTGGTGTTCCAGTACCCGGAATATCAGCTGTTTGAAGAGACGGTCTACAAGGATATCGCCTTTGGCCCGAAGAACATGGGCCTTTCCCAGCAGGAGATCGACCGCCGGGTGCGGGAGGCTGCCGGGTTTGTGGGCATCACTGAGCGCCAGCTCCAGTCCTCGCCCTTTGATCTGTCCGGCGGTCAGAAACGCCGGGTGGCCATTGCGGGCGTCATTGCTATGGAGCCGGAGCTTCTGATCCTGGACGAGCCCATTGCGGGCCTGGATCCCGTGGGCCGGGCGGAGATCCTGGGCAATATCGAGAGCTACCGCCGGGCGAAGAACGCCACCGTCATGATGGTCAGCCACTCCATGGAGGATGTGGCCCGGATGACGGACCGGCTGCTGGTGCTCTACAATTCCCGCCTTGCCATGGATGCACCGCCCGCCCAGGTGTTTAGCCGCGCGCAGGAGCTGATCGATATGGGCCTGGATATCCCCAGGGTGACCCAGATCTTCCTGGATCTGAAAAACAAGGGGCTGGATGTGGACAGCGTGTACACCATCGATCAGGCGGTGGACTGCCTGACCCGGCTGAAGGAGGGACGCGCCCATGCTTAAGGATATCACCCTGGGGCAGTTTTTCCCCGGCCACTCCGCCATTCATCGGATGGATCCGAGAACCAAGCTGATTTTGACTATGGTGTACATCGTAGCGCTGTTTGTCGCCCAGAACTGGATCTCCTATTCTCTGATGCTGGTGTTCCTGCTGGTGTGTATCAAAATTTCCTCCATTCCCCCAAAATCCATTGTGCGGGGAATGAAGCCGCTGGTATTCATCCTGATCTTTACGGCGATCCTGAACATTTTCTATACCGACGGCGGCGTGGAGCTGGTGCGCCTGGGTTCCCTGGCCATTACCACCGAGGGGCTGAAGCGCGCTTTCTTCATGATCTGGCGTATCCTTATGCTGATCTCCGGCACCTTTCTGCTGACCTATACCACCTCGCCCATCTCCCTGACAGACGGGCTGGAGAGTCTGCTGTCCCCCTTGAAGAAGCTCCATGTCCCGGTGCATGAGCTTGCCATGATGATGAGCATTGCCCTGCGCTTTATCCCCACTCTCATTGAGGAGACGGATAAGATCATGAGCGCCCAGAAGGCCAGAGGTGCGGATTTTGAGACCGGCAGCATCATCCAGCGGGCCAAGGCCCTGGTGCCCATTCTGGTCCCGCTGTTCATCAGCGCCTTCCGCCGGGCAGATGAGCTGGCCACCGCCATGGAGTGCCGCTGCTACCAGGGCGGGGAGGGGAGAACCAAGCTGAAGCTGCTGCGCTTCAAGCGGGGCGACCTGGTGGCCTTCGGCGTGTGCGCCTGCCTGATGGCGGCTGTGGCGACCCTTGCCGCCTTCGGACTGTGAGGGCCGGTATGCGAAATATTGCGCTGTTTCTGACCTATCTGGGCACCGCCTACCACGGCTGGCAGGTGCAGAAGAACCTGCCTACCGTGGCCGAGACCATGGAAAAGGCGGCGGCCATGGTGGTGGGGCACCCCGTCCATATGACCGGCTGCGGCCGCACCGATGCCGGGGTCCATGCCCGGTGCTATGTGGCCAATTTCCGCACCTCCTCCACCATCCCGGTGGAGCGGCTTCCCTACGCCCTGAATACCCATCTGCCCTGTGACATTGTGGTCACCAGGGCTTTTGAGGTTCACGACGGCTTCAACGCCATCGGCTCCTGCGCAAGGAAGGAATATACCTATCAGATCTATAATTCTCGGCTGAAGGACCCGTTTTATGTCAATCGGGCCTGGTTTTATCCCAAGCACCTGGACGAAAATGTGATGCAGGCGGCGGCGGCCCAGTTTGTGGGCACCCATGATTTTGCGGCGGTGCGCAGCGTGGGCACGGACGTAAAGTCCACGATGCGCACGGTATATTATTATGATGTGGAACGCCGGGATGACCTGATTTTGCTTCGGGTTTGCGCCAATGGCTTCCTCTATAACATGGCGAGAGCCATGGCTGGTACGGTGGTCTACTGCGCGGAGGGCAAGATCTGCCCGGAGGAGATCGGCCGGATCCTGGATTCCGGCAACCGAACGGCGGCGGGCCCCACCGCTCCACCGGGGGGACTGTACATGACCCACCTGTGGTACGACGATGGGATCGAACAATTTGAATGTGCCGCCCGGTGAGGAGAAGTTCATAGTTTGTTTTTCCTTTTTCCGTACAAATGTGCTATACTGCGTTCCGAAGCGAATACCCTGAAAAGGAGTGAGAGATCATGCAGCCTAAAATGTGCGTCAAGTGCAAGAAAAATGTTGCAGTTGTTTTTATAACGAGAGTAGAGAATGGCAATACCCTCAACGAGGGCTACTGCCTGAAATGTGCCAAGAGCCTTGGAATTCCCCAGATCGACCAGGTGGTCAAGCAGATGGGCATTTCCGAGGATGACCTGGACATGCTCAGCGATGAGATGAGCAGCATGTTCGGCCAGAATGACAACGAGTCCGACGACGGCTCCGAGAGCCGCACAGCCACTTTTCCGCTGCTCAATCAGCTGTTCGGCAGCGGCAGTCTGCCCATCCCCGGCCGCCAGCCGGCCAGGCAGGAGCCGCCCAAGGAGGACGCGGAGAAGAAAAAGACGGTCAAGAAGCACAAGTTCCTGGACAGCTACTGCATGGACCTGACCGGCAGAGCCAGAGCGGGGAAGCTGGACAAGGTCATTGGCCGGGATGTGGAGACCGAGCGGGTGATCCAGATCCTGAACCGCCGCCAGAAGAACAATCCCTGCCTGGTGGGCGAGCCGGGCGTGGGCAAGACGGCCATTGCAGAGGGCCTGGCTCAGCGCATTGCCGCGGGCGATGTGCCCTATAAGCTGCGGGACAAGGAGGTCTTCCTTCTGGACCTGACTGCCCTGGTGGCCGGGACTCAGTTCCGCGGCCAGTTTGAGAGCCGCATGAAGAGCCTGATCACTGAGATCAAGGAATGCGGCAACATCATCCTGGTGGCGGACGAGGTCCATAACCTGGTGGGCGCGGGGGATGCCGAGGGCAGCATGAACGCCGCCAATATCCTCAAGCCGCCCCTGTCCCGGGGAGATATTCAGATCATTGGCGCGACCACCTATACCGAGTACCGTAAGTATATCGAGAAGGACGCCGCTTTGGAGCGCCGCTTCCAGCCCGTTACCGTGGCGGAGCCGACGCTGGAGCAGGCCATCCAGATCCTCCAGGGCATTTCCAAGACCTATGCCGAATATCACAGCGTTTCCATCTCGCCGGAGATCGCCCGGCAGTGTGTGGTGCTGTCCGAGCGTTATATTACCGACCGCTTCCTGCCGGACAAGGCCATCGACCTGCTGGATGAGGCATGCTCCGATGTGAACCTGCGCAGCAAGGAGCTGTCCCGGCTGGCAGAACTGCGCAAGGAGCGGGACGACTACGAGCTGGAGCTGCGCATGCTCAATGAGGACGCGGAAAATCAGAATTTCGAGCGCCTTGCTACCATCCGTAGCCGCCTGTGCCAGATCGCCGCGCAGATCGAGGAGCTGGAAAAGAAGCCCCTGCCCGCGGTGACCATGGAGAATCTTGCCAGAGTGATCGAGCTGTGGACAAAGATCCCGGCCTCCAAGATCAAGGCCCAGGAGTACCAGCAGATCAAGGGCCTGGCTGACCGCCTGCGCCAGCATATCGTCGGCCAGGATGAGGCAGTGGACGCGGTGGCCAGAGCCATCCGGCGCAACCGGGTGGGCATTTCCCCCAAGAAGCGCCCTGTTTCCTTTATCTTTGTCGGTCCCACCGGCGTGGGCAAGACCGAGCTGGTCAAGCAGCTGGCCGCCGACCTGTTTGACAGTGTGGATAGTCTCATCCGGCTGGATATGTCCGAGTATATGGAGAAGCATACCGTCTCCAAGCTGATCGGCTCTCCCCCGGGCTATGTGGGCTACGACGAGGCGGGCCAGCTCACCGAGCAGATCCGCCGCAGGCCGTACAGCGTGGTGCTTTTCGACGAGATCGAGAAAGCGCATCCTGACGTGATGAATATCCTTTTGCAGGTGCTGGACGACGGCCGCATCACCGATTCCCAGGGACGGGTGGCCAATTTTGAAAATACGGTGATCGTCATGACCTCCAATGCCGGCTCCGAGGGCGGCACCGGCGGCATGGGCTTCGGCCGCACCCAGCAGGACCAGGTGAAGGAAAAGACCATGAAGGCGTTGCAGGGCTTCCTGCGCCCGGAGTTCCTGAACCGGGTGGATGAGATCATCACCTTCAACCAACTGAGCGAGGAAAACTTCCTGAACATTGCCGATATCATGATGAAGGAGCTTCAGACCAGCCTGGAGGACAGGGGCCTTACCTTTACCTGGGACGATTCTATCCGGGATTACCTGGTGAAGAAGGCCTATTCCGTCACCTACGGCGCGCGCAATCTGCGCCGCACCATCCAGCGCAGCCTGGAGGACCCCATCAGCGAGGCGATCATCGACAGCTTCGAGCACCCCATTTCCAAGCTCCACGCCTATGTAGAGAACGATGAGGTCAAGCTGAACGTGGAATGATTGATACGAAAGGAAGAGACGCAGCATGGATAGGGCCGAGGTACAGCGGCTTTTTGACAGGTACTGCAAAAAGCTGCGGATCGTTCCGGCGTGGGACGTGAAGCTTGAGTTTGTAGAGGATCCCACTTGGCGCAAGACCGGGGATTTCAGAATCGACTGTGACGATAAAAAGGCCGTGTTCCTGCTGAACGCCGTCAACCCCAAGCAGGAAAACCTGGAGGAGGTTATTGTCCACGAGCTGATGCACCTGAAAATGTATCCGCTGGACCAGGTGACGGAATCGCTGATCGTGAACACCTTTGAGGAAGGCAGCTCGGCCAGCAATTTTGCATACCAGCAGTTTTTCACAACGCTGGAGCAGACCGTGGAGGAGCTGACAAAGTGCTTTCTCCTGGAGTTCGGCGAAAACCGGGAACTGTCCTATGGCCGCTGCAAGCAGATGAAATCCTTCAATGACCTGTATGACGGCCTTCGGTCGATTACGGAATAAATTCAAAAAAGGCGTGACTTTTCGGTCACGCCTTTTCGCTGCTTTACCCCATGTTTTCACGGGGGAAGGCACATGATGATTTGGGACAAAAAGATCAGCTTTTTCATACTATTTCCTGATTAAAATCTTAATTTTAATCAGGAAGGCATCGCCTGAAGGCGCTGCCTGTTTTGTGATTTATAAGGAAAGAAATCACAAAACAAGTCTCATATGAACTCCATGCCCTTCAGGCAATTAAAATCTTTTTTAAAGATTTTAATTGGAGTTCAGTATCAGCCGGGGGCGGCATTACTCGTGCGTGTGCGGCCGTTGCTTAATTGCTGCGGAGGAATACGGAAAAGTTCAGCACGGCCGCAAAGCAGAGCCAGAGCAGATAGGGGATTTGCAGCAGCCCCGCCTGGGGATATTGCTGCCGGAATTCCAGCGTCGTCGCCAGAACCAGTATCAGCAGCAGAAGCAGCCACAGCAGCGCAAGGCCATAGGCCTGCGCATTGAAGAAGATCAGCGGCCATAGAAAGTTGACACCCAGCTGGATCAGAAACAGGTTCCGTGCCCTGCCGGTGTTGCCATCCCCATACAGCTGCACCTGCGCCATTCCAATGCCCATCAGGACGTACAACGCCGTCCATACCAGCGGGAAAACCACAGGCGGCGGCGAGAGGGGAGACTGCGCTCCGCTTTGGAGAAAGGCGAGCATCCCATCCCTGCTGAGCGCTCCGGCGATCATTCCCGCCGCCTCGCTCAGAATGATCCAAAAGAAATAGGTTTTCCAGTTTCGTTGATTCACATCCGATCACCCGGTAGGAGCATATGCGGCGGAAGTGGGAATATGAAAGCCGCCTCCCAGGTCGGGAGGCGGCTGAAGGACCGATCAGTTCATGCGGACGTAGTTCATGCAGATCCAGCCGGTATCGATCCGGCCCCAGGTGTAGCCCTCGGCGGTGACAGTCTCGTAGATGGTGACCACATCGCCCATGGTCTTGGAGCCGACGGTCTGATAGGACTGCCCCGCGCCTGCGCGGACGTTAACAGCGGTGCCGGTCACAGTGCCGGTCCCGGTGCCCGTGCTGGTACCTGTATTGCCCGTGTTGCCGGTATTAGTATTACCAGTGTTGTTGCCGCCGTCCAGGCTGACATAGTCCATGGACACCCAGCCGCCGCTGACATAGCCCCAGGTGGTGCCGCCCACGGTGATCTGCTGCAGGACCTGGACGCGGTCGTTCTGGCTCAGCGCCTTGACGCGGTCATAGGTGGTGCCCGGGCCGGAGCGGACGTTCAGTTCGCTGGCAGTGACGGTGCCGTAGACTGCGTTGGGGCCGACGTCGCCGTCCATATACACGTAAGACAGGCTGATCCAGCCCTTGTCGGTGCGGCCCCAGCCGTTGCTGGATTCCAGAACGGTGATGCGGTCGCCGTACTTGTAGCTACCCACCCGGTCGGCGGTCTGGCTGGCGGAGCTGCGGATGTTCAACTCGCTGGCGGTCACCACGCCGTACTTGCCGTTGGCGGGGGCCGTGGTGGTGCCGGTGCCGGTGATGTTATTCACGGTGGGGGCAGGCGTGGTTGACTCGGTGCTGACGGTGGACTGAGTGGTGCCGGTGGAGGTATCCGAGCTGCCGGGGGTAGAGGTGCCGCCGGTGCTCACGTTTACGTTGCTCATATCCAGCATGTCCGTGACGATCCAGCCCAGTACATTCAGAGATTCGGAGCTGACGTAGGCCCAGGTAACGGTGCCGATGGGCTCGACGCGCAGGACCTCCACCTCATCGCCGGCGTCCAGCTCGGTCACGACCCGGCTGCCGGTGCTGGGAGAGTTGCGCATATTCAGCTGCTCCTTCACGATGGCGATGTTCTGCTTGGGAGCGGTGGTGGGGGCCTGGGTGGGCGCTTCGGTAGGCGCCTCCGTGGGAGGATCGGTCACCACGATATTGGGCGTATCATTGGTCGCCTCCTCGGAGGGCTGCGTCTCGGAATTCTGGGAGGAGGGCAACAGTGAGCAGCCGCTGAGCATGGCAACGACCAGCGCCAGAACCAGCGCCAGACTCAGAAAACGGCCGGGAGACTTTTTCTTGTTGAAGGGGTAATTCATAAGGTTACCTCCCTTTCTAATTTTTTCTCAAGGGTATTATATCGGATTCAGGGGCGGATTGTCAATAGGATAAGAATTATTTAATGATTTATTCAGAGCTTTCCGATATCCCTAGTATGAGCGTAATTCCTGGAATTTCTCCTGGGAAAAATGGTAAAAATACTTCCGCTAACCACATATTTCGCAAGGAAATGCTTGACATTCTTTGCAGCCCTGTGATAAAATAAAAAAAGTTTAATACCGCTGTGAATGGGAGGAGTAGCGTTTCCTGCCCGCAGAGAGCCTGGGCCACGGCTGAAAGCCCGGGCGGTGCCGGGGAACGTGAACGTGCGCCCGGGAGCGGGTGTTTCGCGTGCCGGTGTCCGCTTTCGCGGCATGGGGCACATGAGTGACAAATGAGAGTGGAACCGCGGTCAATCGCCGCCTCTTGTACTGCCGAAGGGCTGTATAAGGGGCGTTTATTTTTTGCATACGCTGTATGAACATTCGAGGAGGATCAATATGTACCTTTACAATTCTGCCACCCATAAGAAGGAGCTGTTTGTGCCCAATGACCCCAAGCTGGTCAAGATGTACACCTGCGGCCCCACGGTATATCACTATGCCCACATCGGCAATCTGCGCAGCTATATCATGGAGGACGTGCTGGAAAAGGCTCTGCGCTACGAGGGCTACCCCCTCAAGCGGGTGATGAACATCACCGACGTGGGCCATCTGGCCTCCGATGCCGACACCGGCGAGGATAAGATGCTCAAGGGCGCACGCCGGGAGCACAAGACCGTCATGGAGATCGCTCAGTTTTATACCGACGCCTTCTTTGTCGACTGCGACAAGCTGAACATCAAACGCCCCGACGTGGTGGAGCCTGCCACCCACTGCATCCCGGAGTATATCCGCATGATCACGGCCCTGCTGGAAAAGGGCTATGCCTATATCGCCGGGGGCAACGTGTATTTTGATACCTCCAAGCTGGAAAAATACTATGTGTTTAACGACCACGACGAAGAGGATCTGGCTGTGGGTGTCCGCGAGGGCGTGGAGGAGGATACCAACAAGCGCAACAAGAATGATTTTGTCCTCTGGTTCACCAAGTCCAAGTTTGAGGATCAGGCCCTGAAGTGGGATTCTCCCTGGGGCGTGGGCTACCCCGGCTGGCATATTGAGTGCTCCTGCATCTCCATCAAGCATCTGGGCGAGGACCTGGATATCCACTGCGGCGGCATTGACAATGCCTTCCCCCACCACACCAACGAGATCGCCCAGTCCGAGAGCTATCTGGGCCACAAGTGGTGCAATTACTGGTTCCATGTCCGTCACCTGAACGTGGACTACGGCGACGGCGTGTCCAAAATGAGCAAATCCAAGGGGGAATTCCTGACCGTTTCCCTGCTGGAGCAGAAGGGGTACGATCCCATGGCCTACCGCCTGTTCTGCCTGCAAAGCCACTACCGCCGCAACCTGGTGTTCAACTGGGAGAATCTGGACAATGCCGCCGCCGCTTATGACAAGCTGATCGCCAAGATCGCTGCTCTGAAAAATGAGGGCGAGGTGGATCCGGCGGCCTTTGACGCCATGAAAGCCCGCTTTGTCGGCGCGCTGGACGCCGACCTGAATACCTCCCTGGCTCTTACCGCCGTGTATGACGTGCTGAAGGCAAAATGCAGCGACGCCACCAAGCTGGCCGCGCTGAGAGATTTCGACCGAGTGCTGAGCCTGAACCTGCTGGCTGCCGCCGAGAAGCTGCAAAAGAAGCAGGCCCAGGAGGAGGCGGCCAATGCCGACCCGGAGATCGACGCACTGGTGGCCGCCCGCACCGCTGCCAAGAAGGCAAAGAACTATGCCGAGGCGGACCGCATCCGCGACGAGCTGAAGGCCCGGGGCATCGAGATCATTGATACGCCCCAGGGGGCCAAGTGGAGAAAAGTATGAAGCTTCTGATTCTGGATGGCAACAGCGTCATCAACCGCGCCTATTTCGGCGTCAAGCCCCTGACCACCCGGGATGGGCTGTATACCCATGCCATCTTCGGGTTCCTGAACATCCTGGAGCGGATGCAGAAGGAGGAGCAGCCGGATGCCGTCGCCGTTGCCTTTGACCTTCACGGTCCCACCTTCCGCCACCTGCGCTACGATGGCTACAAGGCCACCCGCCATGGGATGCCCGAGGAGCTGGCCCAGCAGATGCCCGTCATGAAGCAGGTGCTCCGGGCCATGAGCATTCCCATCTACGAGTGCCAGGGCTGGGAGGCGGACGACGTGATCGGCACCGTGGGACGCATCTGCTCCAACAATGCCTGGCAGTGCGTCATCGTCACCGGCGACCGGGACAGTTTGCAGCTCATTGACGATAACGTAAATGTAAAGCTGGTGATCTCCAAGCCCGGCCAGACCAACGCCACCCTGTATGACAGAGCGCAATTTGAGGCGGAGTACGGCTTCGAGCCGAAGAAGCTGATCGACCTGAAGGCCCTGATGGGCGACGCTTCGGACAATATCCCCGGCGTGGCAGGAGTCGGCCCGAAAACAGCCAAGGAGCTGCTGCTGAAATTCGGCAGCCTGGATGGTGTGTATGCCAATCTGGACGATCCCTCCGTCCGCCCCAAGCTTCGGGAGAAGCTGGAGGCGGGCAAGGACAACGCATACCTTTCCTATGAGCTCGCCACCATCATCCCGGAAGCCCCCATCGACTTTGCGCCGGAGGACGCGCTGCTCCAGCCCTACCACAAGCAGGAGCTGTATCAGCTGTTCCAGCGGCTGGAATTTGTCAAGCTGATCGATAAGTACGGCCTGCGCAGCGCCGCGGTGGAGACCCCCAAGGTCTCCAAAGCGGAGCATCTGCCCAAGGCGGAGTCGGTGCCGGATGACTTGGATGCCTGCGCACTGTATTTTGCCCCGGACGGCAGCCTGGGCATTGCCTGGGAGGGCGGCGTATGCGCGCTGACGCCCATGGAGGCCCAGATGAACCCGCTGTGCCTGGCCCCGGAGACAAAGCTGATCCTCCACGATTCCAAAAGCGCCCTGCACCGCCTGGCGGAGCTGGGGCTGGACGGCAGGGAAGTGGCATTCGATACGGCTCTTGCCGCCTATGACCTGAATCCCTCCCAGTCCGATTATCCCGTGTCCAAGCTGGCCACCACCTTCCTGGGAATGACGGTGGAGGATGGGGATGCGGCGGCCTGTGCCGAGGCCGTGTGGCTGCTGCACCAGCCCCTTGCCCAGGAGCTGGACAGGTGCGGCATGGAGCAGCTTTACAAGGAGATCGAGCTGCCCCTGTGCCGGGTGCTCTATAAAATGGAGCGCCGGGGCATTGCCATCGACCGGGAGCAGCTTGCCGCCTTCGGGAAAATGCTGTCCGGCCATATCGCCGACTGCGAGGCGCTGATTTATTCCTATTCCGGCGCATCCTTCAATATCAATTCCCCCAAGCAGCTGGGCGAGGTACTGTTCGACCAGCTGGGGCTGCCCCCGGTGAAGAAAACCAAAACCGGCTATGCCACCAATGCCGACGTGCTGGAGAAGCTGAAGAACAAGCACCCCATCATCCCCGCCATTGTGGATTACCGCATGCTGACCAAGCTGAAATCCACCTATGCCGACGGACTGATGAAGGAGATCCGGGAGGACGGCAGGATCCACACCACGCTCCAGAACCTGGTCACCGCCACCGGGCGGCTGTCTTCCACCGAGCCGAATTTGCAGAACATTCCCGTGCGCACCGATCTTGGGGCTGAGATCCGCAAGATGTTCGTCCCCAAGCCCGGCTGTGTGCTGGTGGATGCTGATTACAGCCAGATCGAGCTGCGGGTGCTGGCCCATATTGCCGACGACAAGACCATGCAGCAGGCTTTCTGCTCCGGCGAGGATATCCACACCGCCACCGCCGCTCAGGTGTTCCGAGTGGATAAGGATCAGGTGACGCCTCTGCAACGACGTCACGCCAAGGCGGTGAACTTTGGAATTGTGTACGGCATCTCAGAATTCTCCCTGGCCGAGGACATCGGCGTCAGCCGCTACGAGGCGCGGGAGTATATCGACAATTACCTGGCTACCTATCACGGCGTCCGGGACTATATGAAGCGCGTGGTGGCCGAGGCACGGGAGACGGGCTATACCACCACGCTCTACGGCCGCCGCCGGTATATCCCGGAGCTGAAAAGCAGCAACTTCAACATTCGCCAGGGCGCGGAGCGCATTGCGCTGAATACCCCCATTCAGGGCACCGCGGCGGACCTGATCAAGCTGGCTATGGTCCGGGTGGAGCAGGCGCTGAATGAAAAATACCCGGAGGCGAAGCTGCTGCTCCAGGTGCACGACGAGCTGATTGTGGAGTGCCCGGCTCAGATCGCTTCCGACGTGGCCGCGCTGGTGAGCCGGCAGATGGAGCAGGTGGCCACCCTGCGCGTTCCGCTGACGGCGGAAGCAAAATTCGGGAAAAGCTGGTATGATGCAAAGTGATGGAAATTGTATGCATGCAGCGGCAGCACGTGGCGCAGATCGCCGCCCTGGAAGCAGCCTGCTTTTCGGATCCCTGGAGTGAGGGAAGCGTTGCCGCCGAGCTGGATAACCCCCTGTCGTGCTGGCTGGTCTGCCAGCAGGACGGTGACGTCTTGGGCTACGTCGGCTCGCAGACCGTCCTGGACCAATCGGATATGATGAATATCGCGGTGTCCCCCCAGGCCCGGCGGCGGGGGATCGCCCAGAAGCTGATCCAGGCGCTGACGGCGCAGCTGAAGGCGCGGGGCAGCCGCAGTCTTTCGCTGGAGGTCCGTCCCTCCAACGCCGCTGCCCTTGCGCTGTATCAGAAGCTGGGCTTTGTGCAGGTGGGCAGGAGGCCCGGTTATTATCGCCACCCCCGGGAGGACGGATTGATTTTGAGAAAGGAATGGGAGCTATGAATATTCTGGCTGTGGAATCCTCCTGCGACGAGACGGCGGTGGCCGTCGTTCGTGACGGCCGGCAGATCCTCACGGACTGTATCGCCTCCCAGGTGGACTTGCACCGGCTCTATGGCGGCGTGGTGCCGGAGATCGCCTCCCGCAAGCACATCGAGGCGATTTACGGCCTGGCCGATCAGGCGCTGGAGCGCTCCGGCCTGACCCGGCAGCAGATCGACGCCGTAGCGGTGACCTATGCGCCGGGGCTGATCGGCGCGGTGCTGGTGGGGGTGAATTTCGCCAAGGCGGCGGCATTTGCCATGAATAAGCCCCTGATCCCTGTGCACCACATCCGGGGTCACATCGCGGCCAATTACCTGGCCTATCCCGCGCTGGAGCCGCCTTTCCTGTGCCTGGTGGTGTCCGGCGGGCACACCATGATCGTGGAAGTGAAGGACTACACCGAGATGAGCATCTTGGGCACCTCCCTGGACGACGCTGCGGGGGAGTGCTTCGACAAGGTCGCCCGGGTGCTGGGGATGCCCTATCCCGGCGGCGCGGCGCTGGACCGGGCCGCCCAGCAGGGCGACGAGACAAGGTACGCCCTTCCCCGCAGCAAGCCGGGGGAGAATCCCTATAACATGAGCTTCTCCGGCCTGAAAACCGCTGCCCTGAATCTGATCCACCATGCCGAACAGGTGGGGGAGCCGCTGGATATCCCCAGCCTGTGTGCCAGCTTTTCCGCGGCGGTCTCCGATACCCTAGTGCCCCGGATGGTGCTGGCCATGGAGCAGACCGGCTATCGCAAGATCGCGGTAGCGGGGGGCGTGGCGGCCAATTCCCGCATCCGCCGGGATATTCTGGCAGCGGCCGAAGCCCTGGGCGCGCAGGTGTTCATGCCCCCGCTGAGCCTCTGCGGAGACAACGGGGCCATGATCGGCGCACAGGCCTACTATGAATACCTGGCCGGAAACGTGGCGGACATGAGCCTGAATGCCTATGCCACCAAGTCAATATTGGGGGAAGCACTGTAAAAATCTTCCAAAAGATGTGTAATTGAAATGTAACTCTTTTGAAACTTTCTTAAGAATTAATTCAAAATTTCCCCCCAATTCCCGGTGAATTCTGTTTATAAGCCTGTTGGGAATGTGGATAACCTCGTATACATAACACTTTTTCCACAGGCTGTCCCATCGGAAATAGGATGAAAAAGTTACAAATTCGGAGGCATTTATGCTCTACACTGCAAGGCATCTGCGGGAGCTTTCCTTTGAGCAGCTGATGGCGGTATACCGGGAAGGAAATGAGGAAAACGGGAGGATCCTTGCTCCCTTTGACTCCCAGGCCCGGCAGCTCCGGCTGGCGGAGGGAGATTTTTATTCCTATCTGCGGGATGTATTCTTCCTGACGCCCGGCGCACTGTACGCTGTGTGGACGGTGCAGGGGTGCTACGTCAGCGCTCTGCGTTTGGAGCCGTACAAGGACGGCTTGCTGCTGGAGGCGCTGGAGACGGCTCCGCAGGAGCGGGGAAAGGGCTACGCCGCTGCCCTGATCCGGGCGGTCCAGGAGCTGCTGAAAGATGGGGGCGTTTCGCGCCTGTATTCCCATGTCGGCAAACAAAATGCCGCGTCCTTAAAAACGCACCAACGCTGCGGCTTTCAGATCGTGGCAGACAGCGCCGCCTATCTGGATGGGACCGTCAGCAGCCGCGCCTATACCATGGAATATGATATTGCCAAGGGGTGAATTCTGCGTGTAGAATTCACCCCCATTTTGCGCCGGAGGGATCGATTGCTTGCACAAAAGTATTCCTTGAAACGAAAAAATACTTGTATATTCAGTGAATATATGATAACATACCCTGTGACGGCGCAGTATCCTAGTCAGTGTGGCCATCTTCCAGGAAGGGCCTAAAAATCCTTTGAAGGGCACATCGATGAAGTCCCTGGTGTCTGCTTTTTACGCCCAGTTTAGGGTGGATGCTGGGGGTTAAGGATCCCGGGCGCGTCCCAATGGCATGGGACATACGACCCGGTTTCCGTGGAGACCTGATCTTGTGCGACGACGGAAAGCTCCTCAGCCTGAGGCCCGCTCGCGTACGAACCAGGATGGGAACCTGCAAGGCAGTGCGCAGAGTCGTGTGCTGCGTGCAGCGTAGCCTGCCTTGAGTGAACATGTGGGGAAAGAGGATCATGCAGCAGAACGTTGCTGGCCAGAACAGTCGCTGAAATCGCTTCTGGAAACCATGCTTGCAAAAGAGGCTAAGACTATGGCACACATTGCCGTGGAAAACACCTAGGCTGTCCTAACAGGGCAGGCGGGGGATTGCAGTACGGACTGAGTGGCAATCGGGTACTCAGCGAAAGGCAACGCCTGAGCGGAGGGATCAAATGGAAACGGCCTGCGCGGCAACGGCAGGTTCTCTCCGGGGAAATCCAACCCGACCTAAGCCGTAAGATTTATCCCGCCTGCCGCCGTTTCATCAATAACAGGGAGGCTGGCGCGCTGCGCCATTTCCGTGTGACATGAGCAAGAAAACAGTAAGATGGGTAATAACGATCTTTGTTATTACTCTTTTTGTATCCGGGGCCATCAGCTTCCTTTCCGAGGAGCTGATGGACCGCAGCGGGATGGTCGCCGCCTTTGCCATTTTGCTGGTGATCGTCCTGGTGGGCATTGTTTTTGATATTGTGGGCGTGGCCGTCACCTCGGCGGACGAGCGCCCCTTCCATTCCATGGCCGCCCGCAAGGTGCCCGGGGCCCAGGAGTCCATCCGTCTGCTGCGCAACGCGGAGCGGGTCGGCTCCATCTGCAACGACGTGGTGGGCGACATCTGCGGCGTCATCTCCGGCTCCGCTTCGGCGGCCATTGCGGCCAAGGCAGTGGCACACTTTTCATTCTCCTGGCTGGGCATGGTGCCGCTGCTGCTTTCCGCCCTTGTGGCTGCCGCTACGGTGGGCGGAAAGGCCATCGGAAAAAGCTATGCGATCAATTCCTGTACCCAGATCGTTCATTTCGTGGGAAGGCTGATTGCCGCCTGGCATGGGCTTTGGCGCTTTTTCCCAAAAAGAAAAAAAGACAGATAGGTAGTGTTCGCTTGTGGAGATTTTGCCGAATATGAATTGCCACGAGGATCTTTTGCGGCTGACGGATGAGAAGCGCGTCCAGCTGTGCCAGGAGATCCGGGAATTCCTGATATCCAGCGTATCCCATACCGGCGGCCACCTGGCAGGCAATCTGGGCGTTGTGGAGCTGACGGTGGCGCTGGAGACCGTTTATGATACCAGCACGGATCGCCTGGTGTTCGATGTGGGCCACCAGTCCTATGTGCACAAGCTCCTGACCGGGCGGCGGGAGGCATTTGATACCCTGCGCCAGTTCGGCGGCCTTTCCGGCTTTCCCAAGCCCTGTGAGAGCGATACCGATGCCTTTGTGGCCGGTCATGCCTCCAGCGCCGTGTCCATTGCCCTGGGAATGGCGCGGGCAAGAACGCTGCTGCACCAGGATTATCAGGTGGTCGCCCTGCTGGGCGACGGCGCGGCCACCGGCGGCATGGCCTACGAGGGGCTGAACGACGCCGCCGACAGCAAGGAGCCCATCGTGGTGGTGCTCAACGACAATGAGATGTCCATCGGCAGAAGCGTCGGCGGTATTTCCCATCACTTCTCCCGGCTCCGCACCAGCGAAAAATACCTGGGCATCAAGCGCTGGTACCGCAGCACTCTGTACAGCATTCCCGGCGGAAAGCGGATCTATTTGTTCTCCAGCCGGGCAAAGAACAGGATCAAGCATTTTCTGCTGCAAACCACCATTTTTGAGAATATGGGCTTCAAGTACCTTGGCCCTGTAAACGGCCACGACGTGCGGGAGCTGATCACCGTCCTGCGGGCTGCCAAGGATCTTCAGGAGCCGACCCTGGTGCACGTGGTCACCAAGAAGGGAAAGGGCTATGCCCCGGCAGAGGAGGATCCGGCCAAGTTCCACGGCATCGGGAAATTTGATCCCGTCACCGGCAAAAAGCTGGCCCCCAAGGTGCGTACATTCTCGGATGCCTTCGGCGATACCATGGTGGCGCTGGCGGCCAGAGAGCCGCGGCTGTGCGCCATCACCGCCGCCATGCCCGGCGGTACGGGGCTGCTGAAATACATGCAGCAGTATCCGCAGCGCCTGTTTGACGTGGGCATTGCGGAGGAGCACGCCGTATCCATGGCCGGCGGCCTTGCCAAGCAGGGAATGATCCCGGTGGTCGCAATTTACTCCACCTTTTTGCAGCGTGCCTACGATCAGCTGATGCAGGATGTGGCCATGCTTCACCTGCATGTGGTGCTGGCCATCGACCGGGCCGGATTGGTGGGAGACGACGGGCCGACGCACCACGGCGTGTTTGACGTGGGTTTCCTGCGCCAGATCCCCGGAATGCGCATCCTGGCTCCTGCCAGCCTGTGCGAGCTGGAGCAGATGCTGACCTGGGCAGTGGAAAGCTGCGACGGCCCCGTGGCCGTCCGATATCCCCGGGGAACGGAGGGAAAGTATACCGCCTCCGCCTGGGACGCGGCCGCAAAGGTAGCGCCGCACCGCAGCGGGGCGGACGTTACCCTGATCACTTACGGCACGATGATCAACCCCGTGCTGGATGCGGCGGACCGACTGGCACAGCAGGGGATCTCCTGCACTGTCCTGCGTCTGCTGGAGCTGTCCGACCTGCCGGCGGAGGAGATCCTGCGGCTGATGCCGGAGAAGAAAAATGTGGTTATCATCGAGGAGACCGCCGCCAATTCCGGCGTTGCCCAGCCCCTTGCCTGGCAGCTGCGCGGGCTTTGCCCGGAGTGCCGGGTCAGCGGGATCGATCTGGGGCACGATTTTGTTCCCCATGGCAGCCAGCAGCGGCTGTATGAATACTGCGGCCTTGACGCCGCTTCCATTGCGCAATTTGTAAGCGGGGTGCTGACGGATGAAAAATAAAAAGCGGCTGGATGTGCTGCTTACCGACCTGGGCTACGCGGAGACCCGCTCCAAGGCGCAGGCCATCATTATGAGCGGCCTTGTTTACGTGGACGGCCAGAAGGCGGACAAGCCCGGCATCTCCTATGAGGAAACCGTCCAGCTCGAGGTGCGCGGCGCGGTCTGCCCCTATGTCAGCCGGGGCGGCCTGAAGCTGGAAAAGGCCCTGCGGGACTTTGGCATAGCTCCCACGGGCTATGTCTGCTCCGACTCCGGCGCATCCACCGGCGGCTTTACCGACTGCCTGCTCCAGCAGGGAGCCAGCAAGGTGTTTGCCATCGACGTGGGCTACGGCCAGCTGGATTGGAAGATCCGCTCCGACCCCAGAGTGGTGGTGATGGAGCGCACCAATATCCGCTACGTCACCCCGGAGCAGCTGGGGGAGCCGCTGGACCTTTCCGTGATCGATGTGAGCTTCATTTCCCTGAAGATCGTTCTGCCCGCCGTCAAGGCGCTGCTGAAGCCCACGGGTCAGGTGGTATGCCTGATCAAGCCTCAGTTTGAGGCGGGCAAGGACAAGGTGGGCAAGAAGGGCGTTGTCCGCGACCCCGCCACTCACCGGGAGGTGCTGGAGCAGTTCATTGCCCTGGCCCATGAGCAGGGCTTCTGCATTCTGGGCCTGACCTTCTCCCCGGTGAAGGGGCCGGAGGGCAATATTGAATTTTTGGCCCACCTGACCCTGACGGATGCCGCGGAGCATTGCCCGGAGCCTGCCGAGGTCGTTCGCCAGGCCCACGAAACTTTGGATAAAGGAGCGGATTTATGAAGAATCTGATCCTGACCCCCAATCCCTATCGGGATAAGAATTTTCATACCCTGCGCTGCGCCATGCAGATACTGAAGGAGGCGGGCTTTCAGGTAAAGGCCTGTCTGCCCTTTGAGGTGGAGCGCAACTGTGAGCTGCCCAAGGATATCCGCTTTTACCGCCTGGATCGGGAGCTGGGGAACGCGGACCTGGTGATCTGCTTCGGCGGCGACGGCACCATTCTCCACATGGCCAAGGCGGCCACCCGGCGCGGCCTGCCCCTGCTGGGTGTCAACATCGGCACCATGGGCTTCATGGCGGAGCTGGAGAGCAGCGAGATGGACAAGCTGAAGCTGCTGGCGGCGGGAAAATACGAGATCGACAGCCGCATGATGCTGGATATCACCGTCCAGCGGGACAGAGAGATCATCTTCCATGACATCTGTCTGAACGATGCGGTCATTACCAAGGGCGCGGTAGCACGGATCGTCCATTTGGCCGTGAAGTGCGACGGCGTGCAGGCCATGGAATGTGGCGGCGACGGCGTGATCATCTCCACCCCCACCGGCTCCACGGCTTACAGCCTGTCCGCCGGCGGCCCCATTGTGGAGCCGGAGGCTGATGGCATCATCATTACCCCCGTCTGCTCCCACGATGTGGCCAGCCGGTGCATTGTCGCCTCCGGCAAGCGGGTGATCACTGTGGGCATGACCAGCCAGTCCCGCCGCAGCGCCTACCTGTCGGTGGACGGCGGCAAGACCCTGCGGCTGAATATGGGCGACGTGGTCACCATTAAAAAATCCAAGCTGGAGACCCGGCTTGTCCGGCTGAATGACCGAAGCTTTTACGACGTAGTGAATATGAAATTCCGCAAAGGATAAGGAGACGAGAGGCATGGGCGTAAAGTCAGACCGTCAGGCAAAGATCATGGAGATCATCTCCAACCAGGACATCGAGACCCAGGAGCAGCTTTTGCAGGAGCTGCATCGGGCAGGCTTTGCCAGCACCCAGGCGACCATTTCCAGGGACATCAAGCAGCTGCGCATTGTCAAGGAACTGACCAGTCTGGGGACCTATCATTACACCACCGCCTCCCGGGAGGTCACCAATACCTTTACCGGCCGTCTTAATTCCATCTTCCGGGAATGTGTGACCAGCTTTGACTATGCCCAGAACATCATCGTCATCCACACGATGCCCGGCTTTGCCAATGCCGCCGCCTCGGCGCTGGACGCCATGAGCCGCAGCGTGGTGCTGGGCACCCTGGCCGGAGACGATACGGTGATCGCCATCATGCGCGACGCCAATTCCGCTGCCGCCTTCTGCGGCGAGATCCACGGGCTTATCAAGGGATAAGGAGGTTATTCCCGTGCTGAATCTTCTGCATATCGAGAATATCGCGGTTATCGAGAGCGCGGACATCTCTTTCGACGCCGGCTTCAATGTGCTCACCGGCGAGACGGGCGCGGGCAAATCCATTGTGATCGACGCCATCTCCGCCATCCTGGGGGAGCGGGCCTACCGGGATATGATCCGCACCGGGGCAAACAAGGCCGCCGTCCGCGCCGTGTTCACACAGGTGCCGGAGTTTCCGTGGTTTGCCGAAAACGGGGTGACCTACGACCCGGAGACGGTGATCCAGCGGGATATCTTCCTGGACGGCAAGAATGTATGCCGGGTCAACGGGGCCTTGGTCTCCGTCGCCATGCTGCGCCGGTTGGGCATTCAGCTCATCAATATCCACGGCCAGCACGATTCCGCGTCGCTGTTTGACGAAGAAAACCACCTGATCTTCCTGGATGATTTTGCCGACAATGGCAGCCTGCGGGAGGCTTATCGGGAGAAATATGAGGGCGTGGCCGCCCTGCGCCGGGAAATTCAGCACATGACCATGGACGAGGGGGAGAAGCTTCGCCGGATGGAGACGCTGAAATACCAGATCGCTGAGATCGAAAAGGCGGAGCTGGAGCCGGGAGAGGACGAGGCGTTGGAGGAGCGCCGCAAACTGCTGCAAAATGCCGAGCGGCTGTCCAAGGGGATGGACGAAGCGGTGGAGGCGCTCTATGGCGGCGACGAGACCGACGGCGCGGCGGGCCTTTTGTCCGAGGCGGAGCATGCTCTGGCCCGGCTGGCCCGGTTCAGCGACCGCTTTACCTCCCTGCACGACCGGGTATCCGATTTAATGTACCAGGTGCAGGATGTGGCCGAGGAGGCCAGAGACACCCGGGAAGAGCTGAGCTATTCCGCCGACGAGCTGGAGCAGCTGGAGGCCCGCCTGGATGTCATCCACCGCCTGCGCAAGAAATACGGCGCCACCTGCCAGGATATCCTGGATTATCTGGAGGGCGCGAAAAAAGAGCTGGACGAGATCGAATTCGCCGACGACCATCTGGAGCGCCTGAAGCAGAAGCTGCAAAAGGCCGAGGCCGAGGCGTGGGAGGCGGCGAAGCGCCTGCGGGAAAACCGCAGGGAAAACGCCGAGATCATGTCCGCCCGCATCCTGCAGGAGCTGAGCGAGCTGGATATGCCCCGGGTACAGTTCCAGTGTGTGTTCCAGGAGCAGGAGCTGATGCCCAACGGCGCGGACAGCGTGGCCTTTTATATGTCCGCCAACGCGGGCGAGGCCCTCAAGCCCATGAGCAAGGTGGCCTCCGGCGGCGAGTTGGCAAGAATTATGCTCTCCATGAAGAATGTGTTGGCGGAAAAGGATCAGATTGCCACCCTGATCTTTGACGAGGTGGATACCGGCGTTTCCGGCCGGGCCGCTCAGAAGGTGGCGGAGAAGCTGCGCAAGCTGGCGCGGCACAAGCAGGTGCTGTGCGTGACCCATCTGCCCCAGATGGCGGCGCTGGCCAATACCCACATGCTGATCTCCAAGAGCGAGCGGGACGGCCGCACCTATACCACCGTCACGCCCCTGGACCTGGAGGGCAGAAAGCGGGAGCTGGCGCGGATCATCGGCGGCGCCAATATCACAGAAACCACGCTGAAAAGCGCGGAGGAAATGCTGCGAGGGTAATTATGATGAATGCGACTGAAATGTGGGAGCGCTACTGTGAAAAATCGGGCGTCCACGCGGATTATGAGGCCTGGGCCTTCGGCGGCGCGCCGGATGAACTGGCAGAGCTTGTCCTGAACGGGATCAAGACCGCCACGGCCTCTGCCTACCCTCTTTATGAGCAGGAGCAGGAACCTCTTCCGCAGGTGGGAGAATACAATGTCATCCTGAACGCGAAGGACGAGGCTGTCTGTGTCACCAAGACGACGAAGGTCTACGTCGTACCCTTCCGGGAGGTCAGCGCCGACCACGCCTATCGGGAGGGGGAGAACGATCGGGGCCTGGATTCCTGGCGGGCGGTACACCGGGATTTCTTTACCGAAGAAATGACCGCTGCCGGATTGACCTTCGATGAGGATATGCCGGTGGTGTGCGAAGAATTTTTGCGGGTCTACCCTTGACAAATCCGTTTTTCTTTGCTAGGATAGCCGCAATAGGTCAACACATGGATGGGATGAAGTAGGTGTCCCCCTTTCCGCCAGAGAGCTGCCGGGCGGTGCGAGGCAGCAGGAAAGCTCACTGAAATACCTCCCGGAGTGGCCTGCCTGAATTTCCAGTAGGGCAGGACGGGGTCGCCCGATACAGCGAGCGCCGTTGTTAGACGGCCTGAGGGCAAAGTCGTGAGGCTTTGTCATACCAGAGGTGGTACCGTGCATTTTTGCGCCCTCTGTCCGCAAGGACAGGGGGCGTTTTACGTTGGGAGGTCCGTTTATGAATACACCAATGGATGTGGTGAAAAACTACCCGGTGAGGAAATCAAAAAAGCAGAAGCAGGCATTCCGCGCCGACGTGACCCAATGGCTCCAGAACCTTGGGTACCCCGTCTGCGAGGAGGAGGGGAGCTTTCACAGCTGCAATCTGGTGATCGGCGACCCGCAGCGGGCCAGATACCTGGTCACGGCGCACTACGATACCTGCGCCCGACTGCCCTTTCCGAACCTGATTACCCCCTGCAATTTTTGGACATTTTTGCTGTATCAGATTTTCATTTTCCTGATGCTGATGCTCCCGGCCCTGGCGGTGGGCGGCCTGGTGGGGTATCTGCTGCACAGCTTTGATATCGGCTATTTTCTGTTTGTGGTGCTGCTGTGGGCGGCCATCGTGCTCATGCTGATCGGCCCGGCGAACTCCTCGAATGTGAATGACAATACCTCCGGCGTGGTGACCCTGCTGGAGATCGCAAGATCCATCCCGGAGCTGCACCGCAAAAATGTGTGCTTTGTACTGTTCGATCTGGAGGAGGCGGGCCTGATCGGCTCGGCGTCCTATAAAAAGAAGCACAAAAGAGAGATTCCCAACCAGCTGGTACTGAACCTGGACTGCGTGGGGGAGGGGGACGATATTTATTTCTTCCCCACCGCCAAGCTGAAAAAGAGCAAGGAAAGACTTGCGCCATTGCAGAAGCTCGCCGGCGGCTACGGAAAAAAGTCCATTGCAGTTCGCACCAAGGGCTTCTCCATCTATCCCTCCGACCAGTCCAATTTCCCCTATGGCGTGGGCATCTGCGCCCTGAAGCGGGGGTGGGCAGGGCTGTATCTGTCCCGCATCCACACCCCCAGAGATACCGTCCTGGATGAAACAAACGTCAATATTCTGCGCGCCGCCCTTACGACCCTGATCAGCGGCAGCGCAGTACAATAAGAAAGGAATTATTACTATGCAGCTTTATGAAGAACTGGTCGCCCGTGGCCTGATCGCCCAGGTGACAGACGAAGCGGAGATCCGCGACATGATCAATGCCGGCAAGGCCACCTTCTACATTGGCTTTGACTGCACCGCCGACAGCCTCACCGCCGGTCACTTCATGGCCCTGACCCTGATGAAGCGCCTGCAGATGGCGGGCAACAAGCCCATCGCCCTGATCGGCGGCGGCACCACCATGATCGGCGACCCCTCCGGCCGTACCGATATGCGCAAAATGCTCACCCGCGAGGACATCAATTACAACGCCGCCTGCTTCAAAAAGCAGATGGAGCGGTTCATTGAGTTCGGCGAGGGCAAGGCCCAGATGGTCAACAACGGCGACTGGCTGCTGGATCTGAACTATGTGGAGCTGCTGCGGGAGGTAGGCGCCTGCTTCTCCGTGAACAACATGCTCCGGGCCGATTGCTATAAGCAGCGCATGGAGCGGGGCCTGAGCTTCCTGGAGTTCAACTACATGATCATGCAGTCCTACGATTTCTACTATCTGTTCCAGCATTACAACTGCAATATGCAGTTCGGCGGCAACGACCAGTGGAGCAATATGCTGGGCGGCACCGAGCTGATCCGCAAGAAGCTGGGCAAGGACGCCCACTGCATGACCATCACCCTGCTCACCGATTCCCAGGGCAACAAGATGGGCAAGACCGCCGGAAACGCCGTGTGGCTGGATCCCAACAAGACTACGCCCTTCGAATTCTATCAGTACTGGAGGAACGTGGGCGACGCCGACGTGATGAAGTGTGTGCGGATGCTCACCTTCCTGCCCCTGGAGCAGATCGACGAAATGGACACCTGGAAGGATGCCCGCATCAACCAGGCCAAGGAGATTCTGGCCTACGAGCTGACCAAGATGGTTCACGGCGAGGAGGAGGCGGACAAGGCCCAGGCCGCCGCCAAGGCGCTGTTCGCCAGCGGCAGCGGAGACGATGACAATATGCCCACCACCGAGCTGACCCCTGACCAGCTCACCGACGGCCAGATCGGCATCCTCAGCCTGATGGTGGCCTGCAAGCTTGCCTCCTCCAATAAGGAAGCCCGTACCCTGGTTACCCAGGGAGGCGTCCTGGTCAACGACGAGAAGGTGCCCGCCCCCACCTTCATGGTCACCGAGGCCATGCTGAAGGACGGCGTGAAGATCCGCAAGGGTAAGAAGGTTTTCCACAAGGCAATCCTGAAATAAGGCAGATATGGCTTTTGAAATTCGCTATGCCACCGCGGACGAGCTGCCCCAGGTGAACGAGCTGCGCGCGCAGGTCAACCTGCTGCATGCGCAGGGCAGGCCGGATATCTTCCGCCCCGGCTTCTGCGAGGAACTGCGTGAGCGCGTCTATCAGGAATTTGGGGACGAGGGCTCGGATGTGATCGTGGCGATCAGCGGCGGCGTGGTGTGCGGCTTTCTCATCGCCCAGTATATCCGCCGCCCGGAATCGGCCTACTGCCACCCCAGGGAGTTCTACCGCGTGGAGGAATTCGGCGTTTCCCCTGCGTACCGGCGGCAGGGCATCGGCACGGCGCTGATCGCCTTTTGCACAGAGGAAGCAAAGAAACGGGGCTTTTCCAAAATGGAGCTGGACGTGTGGGAATTCAACCGGGATGCCCAGCAGTTCTACGAAGCCGTGGGCTTCCACACCTACCGGCGATACATGGAGCTGGAGCTTGTTTAACTTGTTTATTTTTGACAGGGAGCACTGCCATCATGGCGGTGCTCCCCAAAGTTCGTGTGACTGAAAAGAGGTGTACATATGAAGCTGGTGCTCAAATACTTTCGTGAGGCGGTGAGATCCGGCCCCCGGCAGTTCCTGACCTCCATGGCAATGATCGCGGCCCTTACCGCGGTGGAGATCATGATCCCCTGGCTGCTGCGGCGCTTTGTCGGTAGAATCGCGGCAGAATACAGCGCTGGGATTCTGGCGGCGGGTATCGCGTTTTTTGCCCTGCTCCTGCTGCTGCAGGTGTTCATCAATATTGCCCGCTTTGCCGCGCTGGATCGGTTCGGCGGGCGTTACCTGGAAAGCCTGACCCTCCGCCTGGAGGAGGCCATGGCAAATACCTTCTATTCCGAGATCGAAAAAGCACAGCCCGGCATCGTCCGCAATGTGCTGTACAGCGATGTATTCAATGTATTCCGAACGGTAGGGTACTGCCTGCCCTCCATGCTGGGGGCGCTGGCAGTGCTGGCGGCCTCTCTGGCCATTTCCTTTGCGTACAGCGGGAGGATCGCGGCGTTTATTTTTGCAGCGGTTGCCGTGGGCCTGCTCCTGTCCTGGAGCAGCCGAAAAATCCTGACGAAATACGCGGGCCAGACCAATGGAAAAATGAAGCGCCACGATGCTTGGTGCACCCAGTTCGTGGAAATGCTGCCCCTGGTGCAGACCCACACGCTGCTGCCCTATTACCAGGAAAAAACATCGGAGAATCTGCGGGATTTCATTGCGACCGCCGTGCGGGAGGATAAGCGCGTCTATTTCTGGACGGGGCTTGTCAGCGGCTATCACACGCTTTTCACCATTGTGCTGTCCGCGCTGCTGGCAATTCCCGCAGCGGGGAACTCCATCCCCAATCTGGTGTTCTATACCACCATTGCCAGCCTGGCCATGCAGCAGACACAGCTGCTGGAAAGTCTCCTCCAGCAGACGATTCGCTATTATCCCAGCTTCGCCCATGTGCAGACCCTCCGCTCTCTCCCTGCGCGGCAGGGCAAGCAGGCGGTGCCACCCATCCGAACGGTGGAATTCCAGGATGTGTCCTTTGCCTATCCCAACGGGGTACAGGCGCTGTCCCATGTGAATGCTACCCTTTCCGGCGGCGACGTGGCGCAGCTCCAGGGCGGAAACGGATGCGGGAAATCCACGCTGATCAAGCTGCTTACCGGCCTGTACAGGCCCACCCAGGGGCAGATCCTTCTGGATGGAAAGCCATTGGAGACCTTTTCTCACGATGCCCTGAAAAAGCGGATCCTCTACATCAATTAGGATGAAAAATGCCTCAACGAGTCCTTCCGCCGCTATCTGGAGCTCATAACCGGGAAGCAGCCCTCCGACCAGGAATACCGCCGCCTTTTGGAGCTGGTTCAGCTCCGGGACGATGGACGGGAGATCACCGAAAACGGAAATTCCCTGTCGGTGGGGCAGCGGAAAAAGCTTTTCCTCATGAAAATGCTGCTGTGCCAGCAGGAGGCCTCCATAATCATCCTGGACGAGGTAACCGCCGGCCTGGACGCGCAGACAACAGCCACCTTCCGGGAATGGCTCCGCGAAACATCCGCATCAGAGGATAAAATCATCCTCCTGGTGGATCACACCCTCGAAGCGGAGCCGCCGGTGAATACCTGCCCTACGTTTTGTAAATGGCGAGGCGACGCAGTCCGCGCTATAAATCCATCTTAAGGCAACACCGCGCAATTGTGTCTGCGAGCCGCAGCCGCCTTTTTGCCCCACTTCTTCAGTTTGAAAAACGAGAAATACATACAGTATTCCTTC
>ENA-OUQF01000193-OUQF01000193.1-human-gut-metagenome-genome-assembly--contig:-NODE-193-length-56801-cov-9.380873_pt1 | contig 56801 bp, 74 predicted proteins | sample MGYA00237947_ERZ548826 | MGnify/ENA primary metagenome ERZ548826 (study PRJEB26490, sample SAMN05194701) | human gut metagenome | biome: terrestrial biome; feature: human-associated habitat; material... | reverse complement strand
TCGCTGTTCCGAGGCGTCGCGGCCCCGCTGGGCTGCGTGATCCCATTGCTGTTTCTCTCACCGCGTTGATAGGATTCACGGTTTTGGTCGACCGTGATTACAGAGTGCGGAAAAAAACACACTTCGTTTTTATGCACCGAGTTGCTCTGCCAGCTTTGCCTGCACCTTCCGCCGCTCTGTTGTACGCTCTAATGCATTGAACTGCTGTTCGTAGTGCTGTTCCATGACTTTCTGTAAGGGAATTATCGTGTAGAGCAGGCTGCCGTTTTTCTTGATGCCGTTCTTTGTGATGATTTTAGTATGCTCCGTGATGATGAGACCACGTTCCTCCAGCAGACGCACATACTTGGCAACGGTGTTACGGGAAAGGTGTAGTCTCTTGGCGATGGTCGCCTCGCTCGGATGACACTGATCTGTCTTCCTGTCCGCGCTGCGCAGCAGATAGAGGTACACTGCTACCGCACTGGCAGGCAGATCCATGTTCAGCAGGATGTTCGGAACCGGGAAGCAGTTTTTCACGTGTTCCCAACCAACGGGAGGTTTTGTTTTTCTCATGCGCGCTCACCGCCCTTCGTGTGCTCCTCCACCCACTGGATGAACTTTTCTTTCGGAACCACCATGCGACAGTTGATGTGCAGAGTGGGAAAATCTTTTTCGTGCATGAGTTCATATGCACTGGACGGAGCGATACCGAGTGTTTTTGCAACAAGATCTGAGTTGAGGAACAGCGGCAGTTCATCGTAGCTTTTGTAGACAGATGATTTCATTTTTGATTTTCCTTTCTTTTTTGTTTTGATTTTGATTGGCCGCACACCGTACACCTTCCTGCCCCAGACTTTCTGCGGCGTTGTCCCGTGTCGGCACGCTCCCCTTTGCGGATCTTGGCGCTGCTTCCCTCACGGTGTATGCACTCCGGCTGCGGGTATTCAGTTGTCGAGGTGTCATGAAACTTTTCACTTTCGCTGTGTTCACCTTTATGGCTGAATAATTAGAATAAATGCGAGAGAACTCGAAAAGAGTTTTCCCGCATTTATTTTTTTATCTATTTGCATGGAAAAGGAGGAGGCGAGCGGCTTGGGCAAGAGACATTTGACGCTGAAAGACCGCGCAGAGCTGGAGGCACTTTACAACAAGGGGCGCGGCGTTGAGGAGATCGCCGCGAAGCTGAACGTGCATCGGTCTACCGTATATAACGAACTGAAACGGGGAGACACCGGGGAAATGGACAGCAACGGGCGCATCGGTTACAGCGCGGAGCTGGCACAGCAGGAGATCATCAACAACTACAGGCGGCGCAGGACGGCCCGCGCTGCCGCAGAGTAAGCGGAGGGACAAGCCATGAGGACGGCATACTGTGAAATGAAGCGCGGCGGCCTAATGGCCGAGCGCCGTTACCGGCGGAGCCGGACGGAAGCGCGGCGGCGGAAGCTGGTGCGTGTGCGGGAGAACATCGGTGCGGCCATGATGCTGCTTGGCTTCCTGTTTTTGATGGTAATAGGCGGCGCGGAGGATTTGACGGCGATCTTCCTCGGCGGGCTTGCCGGTCTCGGCATGATGCTGTTGGGCGGATGGCTGGGTCATGCGTTCTACGGACAGGAAAAGAACGCGGAATGGCTGCGGCGGGAGCGGGCCGAAGATGTATTTTGACCGGGACAGCTATCAGCAAAGCGTCCGGCGGGCGCGTGAGGAACGCTGGCGGGTCAGAGGCCGGGCGCGGGTAGTTCATCCGAAGTACGGGGCCGTGGTGGTGCCGCACCGGTCGAACTACGCCGCACTACTGAACGCGGCGGAATATTGGGGCTGTGAATGGACAGACATCCGGGATGCGGAGGTCTGGGCCGTGCCGCTCGGCACGGCGGTGGTTATGCCAAAAGAATTTTGCGGGAGGAACTGAATATGAAAGTGAAAATCAACACCCATGGAAACGCCTTGCCGGAGGTTCACGGCGAATGGATAGACCTTTGTACGGCAGAGGATGTCACGCTGGACTTTCTGGAGTACAAGATCATTTCCTTGGGTGTTTCCATTGAGATACCGGCGGGTTACTATGCGCACGTTGTTCCCCGTTCCTCGACCTTTGGCAAGTGGGGCATCCTGCTGGCGAACAGCATGGGCGTGATTGAGAACGACTACTGCGGCGACGGCGATGTGTGGGGCTATCCGGCGCTGTGCCTGCGGAAAGAGGGAACGCACATTCCGAAAGGAACGCGCATCTGCCAGTTCCGCCTTGTGGAGAAAGCACCGGACATGGAGTTTGTGCAGGTGGAGAGCTTGGGCAACCATGATCGCGGCGGCTTTGGCAGCACCGGCGAGCAGGTACATACCGGCGGCACGGCGGAACGGAACAAGCCGGAGCGGAACAGCCGCGTGGAGCGAATGTTCGGCGAGCGGGAGAGCTGGGCCACAGCAGCAGAGGAGGACAAAACGCAGGAGCCGTACAAGGGATTTCTGCTGGTGGTGTGCGAGGAGTGCGGCGCGGTCAAGGCGTTCTGCGCGAAGCGGGAAACGTACAGTTTCCGGTGTCAGGAGTGCGGGCATGAAACGCCGCTGGAGGGCCTGCGCCCCATGTTCATGCACTGTAAATGCGGTAAGTCGTTCCGCTACAAGACCAACGCAGAGACGGAGACCATCACCCATAGCTGCTTGGACTGCAAGGCCCCTGTGGATATGGAGCTGAACGGGAAAGGCACCGCCTATGTGACCATCGGCGTGAGAGGTGGCAAGCGATGAAAGATATTCTGTATGGCTTGGGCGCGATGCTGCTGCTTGCGCTGGCGGTGATTTGGGGGCTGGCGCTGGTACTGGCCGGGCCTGCCCTGCTGAAATTCTGCATTCTGTATCTGTTCGGGTAAAGGAGGCGGCGGGAATGAAGCTATCGAAATTTGCGAACTTGGTCAAGAACGGAGGCCGGTGCGCCGTACTCCATGTGGCGGGCAGCGGTATTTGGCTTTCTACCGGCACGGCGATCTACCGGGCAACGGAGCTGCCGGACATGGAGGGCAGCGAGCAGGTGCGAACGGTGTTGGACATGACGGCGGACGCATGGAAAAAAGTGTATCTGACCGAGGACTGGCCGGAGAGTATCAACAATGTGCTGGGGCTGAACCTTGCACCGTATGCGCAGGGCGAGCAGGACACGGAAAAACTGAAAGTGGCGGCGGCTCCCAACGGGCTATGGTGTTCCGCCTGCCGCTGCAAGGTGGATGGCGAGCTGATCTTCTACAACGAGGCGTATCTTGCGCCGCTTGCGGAGGAGATCAAGAAAAGCGAATACATCTATTACACGGCGCGACAGACCCAGACGGGACAGCGGTATCTTGTGGTGCATGACGGCATGGATGTACTGGCAGCCATCATGCCCATGAACATTCTGAAAGAGGAATACATCAACGACCTTGCGGAATTTCAGGCGCTCTGCATGGAGCAGTTCTACAAGGATAAGGAACGCCGGGAGGCGGTTATCGAGGAGGCCGAGGACGACCCGGAGGACGCGGGGCAGATCGGAATGGAGGGTGTGCAGGAATGATGGTAACTTTTGATATTTGCGCAGGCAACCCGGGTGCGCTGCAATTCCTGATGCAAGCCTACGACATGGATATGTTTAAGGCTGAACAGGGGTTCCAAAGGATGCAACGGGCAGGCATCACGGGGGCGCGCCTGTATATGCTCTGGAATGACTGTTGCAACAGAGATACGGAAGCGGCGCTGTTGGCTATGAACACGCTGAACGTTGAAAGCGTCGTCGAGTTTATCAACTATGAGGGTGGGCGCGGTATTCCTATCGACATTGAAGCCCTCCGAGCGGCGGCGGAAAGGATGTAATAAATGGAAATCGCAAGAGCGCGGGAAATTCTCGACCCGGAACACCGGGAGGCGTATGAGAGCCTTGAACCGGTGAATGAGGCTTGCCGGATGGGCGTAGAGGCGTTACGGCGGCGTGTGCCGGAAAGCCCCTACCCTGACGGGGACGCAGGTGTACTGGCCTGCCCATCCTGCGGGAGCGGCGAATACCTGCACAACGAGGATGGGAACCGTTGCCGCTTCTGCGGACAATGCGGACAGGCGATTGACTGGGACGGCGATGCCGGGGAGGAAGCGGAATGAATATTGTTTCCTTTGGCGGCGGGACAAACAGCACCGCCATGATTATCGGGATGTATCTGCACAAAATTCCTATTGATCTGATTTTGTTTGCGGACACCGGCGGCGAGCAGCCGCACACCTACGAGTTCATGGGGACGTTCAATGAGTGGCTGGTAAAGCATGGCATCCCAAAGATCGTCTCCGTGGAGTACCACGACAAGGACGGAAACAGATTGACGCTGGAGCAGGAATGCATCAACAGCGGGACGCTTCCATCTATCGCATACGGTTTCAAGCGTTGTTCTCTAAAGCACAAGATCGGGACGCAGGAGAAGTTCTGCAACAATTACCAGCCGTGCAAGGATGTGTGGGCCAGCGGCCAGCGCGTCCACAAGTACATTGGCTACGATGCCGGGGAGACGCGGCGCATCCAACACGCCGCGCCCATCGACGAAGCGGACAAAAAGTACGAAAAACATTATCCGCTCTACGAGTGGGGATGGACGCGCGAGGAATGTGTGCACGTGATCGAGCGGGCCGGACTGCCGAGACCGGGGAAAAGTTCATGCTTTTTCTGCCCATCCATGAAGAAGAAAGAAATACAAGCACTGTGGGAGAACTACCCCGATCTCTTTGAGCGGGCTATTGCGCTGGAACACGGGAGCGCCGAGACAAATGTGAACGTAAAAGGTCTTGGGCGCAACTGGTCATGGGAGAGCTACTACAACGAGTTTATGGCAAACAAGGAGTTCGAGGAGGCGCAGTTGACCTTTGACCAGTTGTTCCCGGACAGCCCCGGCGGGTGTATCTGCGGCGCTCCATGCGGGTGCTATGACGGTTAAGGCGGTGGCGGAATGAAACTCTGTGATCGGTGCCGGGTTGCTGGCTGCTTGTTGAACTACGGCGGGAAAGCCTGTAAAAATGCCCGGAAACAGAACTGCCCGGATGTGGTCTTTACCAACGCGGACAGGGTTCGAGAGATGAATGACGAGGAACTGGCAAAATTCATGCTGAGTAACGACGGTGCGGCCTACTGCAAGAACAATGATCGTGACAGTACGTGCTACCTAAAAGGACGCGACGGAATGACGGCATGTGAACTGTGCGCACTGGACTGGCTGCGCGAGGCGGCGGAGGAATGAAAATCTTGATCGGCGGTTCGCCATGTACGCACTGGTCTATCGCACAGACCAAGAACCGCGAAACAGAAGCCAGCGGCATAGGCTGGGAACTGTTCTTGAATTACCGTATCGCACGGGACAAGTACCATCCCGACTATTTCCTGTACGAAAACAACAAATCCATGTCTCCCGCTATCCGTGCGCAGATCACGGCGGAGCTGGGCGTGGAACCGGTGCTTATCAACTCCGCTCTGGTCTCCGCACAGAACCGCCAGCGGCTCTACTGGGTCGGCAAGCGTGAGCCGGACGGTACATACAGCCAAGTCCGTGTGGAACAGCCGGAGGACAAGGGTATCCTGCTGCGGGATATTCTGGAAAGCGGCGTCTGCTGGCGCGAGAAAGGCTATGCACTAACAGCATCAAACCATAGTGCCACAGCGGAAGATATGATTGCAAGACGGCAACGAAATGGAGCTGCAGAGCCTATCCGCATCGGCACTATCGAGAACGACGCAAAGAAGCAGGACTTTGACAGCCAGAAATACCGTGTTTATTCACCGGACGGTAAGAGTGTGACTTTGTGCGGGAATGGTGGGCAGACGTTCGACACGGTGCCGACGGAGAACGACGGTAAGAGTGTGACTTTGTGCGGGAATGGTGGGGGCGTGGGTGCAAAAACTGGGCTTTACGCCGTGCCGGTGCCGGTAAATGAAACCGTCGAGGGGAAAGCCCAATGCCTGCGGGCTACATACTACAAAGACGGGATCAGAAACATGGTTGGAAACACCGTTGACCGGAAAACGTGCGTGGCGATGCCTGTCGGGATGGCAGCGGGGCCGAAAAGCATACTTGTAGTTACGGCTGCGGGGAAGTCGGTGCCTGTTTACGAGGTTAGAAATGGGAAAATTGCCATCAAAGGCAAGGAATACCCCATTAAACTGGCTGACGGCTTTTACATCATTCGCAAGCTGACCGTGACGGAATGTAAACGCCTCCAGACCGTGCCGGACACATACGCCTTTCCCGTCAGCGACACGCAGGCGTATAAAATGCTGGGTAACGGATGGACGGTGGACGTAATCGCCCACATTATGAGCCATTTTGACGGGCTGACGGAGGAACCGGTGGAAGTGCTTTCCATGTACGACGGCATGAGCTGCGGCCATATCGCGTTGGACAAGCTGGGTGTGGACATAACAGCCTACTATGCAACCGAGATCGACAAATACGCCGTACAGACCACCCAGCACAATTTCCCGGAAACCGTGCAGCTTGGGGACGCATTTCAGGTGCGGGACGAGGAATGGAGGCCGAGGAGAGCGGAGGGTGTGGAGTGATGAACTACATTATTCTGCAAGGCGACGCGCTGGAGCTGCTGCGGACGCTGCCGCCAGAAAGCGTACATACCTGCGTGACCTCCCCGCCCTACTATAATTTGAGAGATTACGGAGTGGAGGGGCAGATTGGGAACGAGGCCAGCGTGGAGGAATACCTGCAGGCGCTGGTCACAGTTTTTCGCGAGGTTCGACGGGTGCTGCGGCCAGACGGAACTCTGTGGGTGAACGTTGGCGATAGCTATGCCACCAAATCAGGGAGCCAGCCGCCGACAAACACCCGCAATTCCTGCGGACACACCGCAAAGCGCGTACCGAAGGGGTACAAGAAAAAAGACCTGATCGGCATACCTTGGCAGTTGGCCTTTGCCCTCCGTGCAGACGGTTGGTATTTGCGGCAGGACATCATTTGGCAGAAGCCGAACTGTATGCCGGAGAGCGTGAGTGACCGATGCACGAAGTCACATGAGTACATCTTCCTGTTGTCAAAGTCAGAGCGATATTATTTCGACGCGGCGGCGATCAGTGAGCCGGTCACATCGGTCAAAGGGAACGCCAGAACATTCCGCGGCGGCGGTGCCTATACCGGCGGTCGATCTCGCGACAACAGCGCACAGGTGGAGCGGGAGAGCCACGGGAACAGCGAGAACAAGACGGGGCGCAGGAACAAGCGGAGCGTCTGGAGCGTAAGCACAAACGGATTTCGCGGCGCACACTTCGCCGTGTTCCCCGAAAAGCTGATCGAGCCGTGCATTTTGGCGGGCTGTCCGGCGGGCGGCGTTGTACTCGACCCCTTTGCGGGCAGCGGCACAACAGGCGTGGTGTCAAAACGCATGGGGCGCGGTTTTGTGGGATGTGAGATCAATCCCTCGTATGTAGAAATGGCCGCCGGAAGAATAGCGGAGGTGAAGTGATGAATTGCTACGACTGCAAAGCGAAAAATGTCTGTGCGGCGGTGGTGCAGCCCGGCTCCGTGCTGTGTCTGATGAACCGCATGAGATACTGCGGGACACACGCAGAGGAAGAACCACGGCGACAGCAGGGCGACTATTGCCAGTATTGCGGGCATCGCCTGCGGGAGATCGGGCGCGAGCGCTTCTGCAACAATGTGAACTGCCGAAACCGATATGTAAATGTTTGAGGTGCTGTTTGTATTTTTCTTTGAGAAAGAGGGCGAAGCGAAATGAGCGAGAAAAGCACGGTATATGAGTGCGTAGACCGGGAGCATGACGCTTGGCGGTGCCGGGCGTGTGGGTACATCGAGAATTTCGAGGCGGACGGGCCGACGGAAAACGGCTGGCACTTCTGCCCCGGCTGCGGGCGGGAGATCATTGTGGAAGCGGTCAATCCGTGTCCGTTCGACAATGAAAACTGTATGTGCCAGTTCTGCGAAACGCCGTGCAACAACGGCTTAAACTGCTCAGACTGCGCCCACGAGGGAAAGGCGGTGCATGATGTGCTTCTCTGCACGGGCTTTGACGGGAGCATGGAGCAGTACACAGAAAACTGGAAGCGAAAGCAGATGGAGAAGTTGGGAGGCGAGCAGGAATGAAAGTGTATCTGGCCGGAAAGATCACGGGAGGCCCGAACTACAGGGAGAAATTCGCGGCGGCGGCAAAGAAGCTGGAGGAGCGGGCCGGTGTAACGGTGATTTCCCCGGCGGTTACGCCGGAGGGACTGAAAAAGGCAGACTATATGCGCATCTGCTTTGCCATGCTGGAGAGCGCCGACACGGCGGTGTTCCTGCCGGATTGGGAGGACAGCCCCGGCGCACAGCTTGAAAAGCATTGGTGCGAGTATGTGGGGAAAAAGATGGTGTTTCTGATGGAGGGTGCGGAATGATCGACTTCGAGGGCTACTATCTTGTGCCACCCGATCAGGTTGCGTACATCGAAACGAGGAGAGGCGGCGGGGATGCGCAATATGGGCTGTTCTTGGGCCTGTCCAGCGGGAAAGAGCTGGGTGTGTGGTACAGAACAGAGGAGGCGCGAAAAGCCGCTTATACGAAGCTCGCACGACAGGTCGAGATCGGGAAACGACAGGACAGGGAGGACATCTTGTATCGCCTGCGGTTGATCGAGGCATGTATCAATAAGACGGATAAGCGGACGCTACGAATTTGGAAGCAGCTCCAACAACTGCTGCATCTGGAAAGCGAGGAGACGGAATGAGCGGGAGAACAACAGAGCGTATTCTGAACGCGGCGGCAAAGGGGCTGCTGTTTCTGCTCCTGTATGTGATGCTCGGCCTGTGCTGGATTGGCGCAGAATGCGTCTTTGAGGGCATCGTGCATGATAGCAGGGTTGACGGCGTTGTGCTGGCGTGGCTCTGCTGGCTGATCGTGGGAGAAATCGAGCAGTTCGAGCGGAAAATCAGAGGTGACAGGCGATGAAGCCGCTGCTTTGCCGCTTGGGGCTGCACAGCCCGTGCAAGACGGAATACATAGAGGTCACACGCCGCCGGAGCGACCGGCACGGCGGGAAGTATCACACGAATTACATCTGCTGCCGCAGGTGCGGGAAGCTGTGCTACCGGATGCGGCGGCGCAGGGAGAAAACGATATGAAATGCGAGCTATACCACGATAATTTTCAGAATTTCAAGCGGTACAATGTGCCGAAAGCCCAGCTTGTGATCGCGGACATCCCGTACAACATCGGCGCAGATGCCTATGCCAGCAATCCCATGTGGTATCAGGGCGGTGACAACAAGAACGGGGAAAGCAAGCTGGCAAAGCAGAGCTTTTTCCACACGGACGGTACGTTCAAGATCGCGGAGTATATGCACTTCTGCAACAGGCTGTTGAAGAAAGAGCCAAAGGAAAAGGGACAGGCTCCGGCCATGATCGTGTTCTGTGCCTTTGAGCAGATGCAGACCGTGATCGAGTACGGAAAGCGGTACGGATTTGCAAAAAGCTATCCGCTGTTTTTCTGCAAGAACTATTCCGCGCAGGTATTAAAAGCCAACATGAAGATCGTGGGCGCGACGGAATTTGCGGTCGTCCTCTACCGGGACAAGCTGCCGAAGTTCCGCAACGTCGGCGAGGACGGCGGAAAGCACATGGTTTTTGACTGGTTCCGCTGGGAGCGAGACAGCCGAAAGGAGTACCCGAAGATACATCCCACGCAAAAGCCGGTGGGCGTGTTGAAACGCCTGATCGAAGTGTTCACAGACCCCGGCGACGTGGTGATCGACCCGGTGGCCGGGAGCGGCACCACGTTACGCGCCGCCTACGAGCTGGGGCGCAGCGCCTACGGGTTCGAGGTGGACAAGAGTTTCTACGAGGCGGCGAGAGAAAAGATGCTCGCGCCGATCTTGGCGGAGAAAACGACAATCTGACGACCGGGGGCGGTCGCGCCGTGAGAGCGGCGCGGCCTTGCCGGTTGAAGCGAGACCTGTTTCCGGCGGTGCCGGAGAGAATTTTCGTTGCGGCCGAGGGGCCGCAATGGGCTGGTATACCAGCAGTAAGTTAAGAGACAAGCCATGAAACAGGGGTGTGCCTGACGGCATACGACTGTTGAAATGGCCCGTATGCAAGCCGGTGACGGCGGTATACACACATGAACGATGGAGGCGTGGCCGCATGAGCCTGTATTATCGGGAACAAAAGCATATCTGCGGCAAAGACTACGCCACGGCGGGGTACATGGAGGTCGATCTGTACCCCGTGACACCAAAGCAGCACAAAGCGAGCCGGAGAGCAAAGAAGAAAGAAGCCTGCACCCTCGCCCAGCAGACCTACAACGACAACCGCTCCAAGAGATACCATGTGCAGCTTGTGAACGCCAATTTCGGAAAGGGCGACTTCTCATGGACAGGAACCTATGACGACGAACATCTGCCAGCGCCGGGAGACACCAAGCGGGCGGATATGGACTGGACGAATTACATCAAGCGGGTGTATCGCTGGTGCGACAAGAACGGCGTGGAGCGCCCGAAGTGGGTAGCCGCCACGGAATACACGACGGTGATGGCAGACGGGACGATCTGTGGCCGCCATCATCACCACGCGATCATCCAACACACAGAGGGATTGACCCGTGACGTGCTGGAGGAGCTGTGGAGCGATAAGAACGGAAACAGCATTGGCCTAACACGAGGGGAATATCTCACCGTTGACCACGGAAGCGTGGAGGGCCTTGTAAAATATATCAACAAGAACAAACGGTGCGCCCGAAGCTGGCGGCAGAGCCGTGGACTGGAAAAACCAAAGACACCGCCGCCCAACGATACCAAGTGGAGCCGCAAAAAGCTGGAGGAGGCCAGCACCGTGTACATAGACGACGCTGCGTTCTGGGAGCAGAAATACCCCGGCTACACGCTCAACCGCGTGGAAACCAAGGTGAGTAACGCCGGGCAGCGGCATACCGTTGTGATCTTGCGCCGCGCCGAGTGCTGGCACGGGCGAGGAAATATATATCGACCAAGGAGGAAATGAGAATGAACGATGCCGAACGCTTCGAGCAAATTTTTCTGTCACACGCGCCGCGTCCGGGCGCGGACAAGTTGCTGGAGTGGCTGAAAAGCACGGATTTCTTCACGGCTCCGGCCAGCACACGGTTTCACGGGGCCTATCCCGGCGGGCTGGTGAAGCACAGCCTGAATGTGTATTATGCCCTGCTGGGGAATTTCAATCTGCGCGGCCTGTATTCGCCGCAGACGCAGGCCATCGTGGCGCTGCTGCATGATGTGTGCAAGGCGAACTACTATGCCGGGGAATATCCTGACTACACCGTGAAAGATCAGATGCCCATGGGACACGGGGAAAAGTCTGTCTATCTCGTGATGAAGCACATGGAGCTGACGGACGACGAGGCCCTTGCCATCCGCTGGCACATGGGCGCGTATGACGACGCTTTCCGTGGCGGGAGCCGGACGCTGAATGCCGCCATGGGAAGAACGCCGCTTGTGCTGGAGCTGCATTACGCGGACATGATAGCGACGCAGAGAGAAAAGCACGAAGAGGGGCTGTGAATGGCGTACCGGCTGGAGCTATCCGATCTGCCGCCGCGTTACCGGGCGCAGGCAGAGGCACAGCTTGCCGGGCGCGGGAAAAAGCGGGGCGACACCGTGACGGCGGCGGCCCGTGCCGCTGCCATGTCCGGGCTGAAATTTGACAGCCGGGGCGAGTATGAATACTACGTCGGCACCGTTGCGCCAAAGGTAGGGCGCGGAGAGATCGTGAAGTGGGAGGCGCATCCCTGCTTTCTGCTGTTCCCAGCGGGGGAATACAACGGCGTGAAGCTGCGGAGCGTTCAGTACACGGCGGATTTCCGGCTGACCTATGCCGACGGCACCGTGGAGATCGTGGAGATCAAGAGCAAGTTTGTCCGGCGGATGCAACGGGATTATCCTGTACGGCGGCGAGTGTTTCTGGAGCTGATTGCCCGTCCGGCGGGCTGGAAATTCACAGAGATCATCACGGCGGACAGCAAGGAAGAAATCAAACGCTGGCGGGAGCTGGCGGAGGAGGTATCATCATGTGGGAAAAACGGCTGACGCACTACGACAACGACGGGCGCGTATATTCCAGCAGGGGCTACGAGGTGGCCCTTGCAAAGCTGGCGTGGTTCGAGGACAGGGAGCAGAAACGGGAGGAAATGCCCGTGTGCGGCCTGTGCCAGCGGCACCAAAAGCTGGAGACCGTGGACGGAACGGCGTTCTGGCTGGAATACGGCGAGGACGGCAGGCCCCGCCTTGTGATGGACAGCACGGCGCGGGGCGGCGGGCTGAATGTGCTGTGCGCGGAGTTCTGCCCCATGTGCGGGCGGTTCTGCGGGAAGCTGGAGGCGGAGCATGAGGAGAAATAAGCATATCCCGACGCATTTTGGCACCAACGCGGCCCGGACGGCGCAGACGCGCTATCTGCGGGGGAAAACGCCGGAGAGCGAGCGGGTGGAGAAAAACCGGGAGGCGGCGGGCCATGTGATCTCTCTGTGCTTCATGGTGGCGCTGCATGACCGCTACGGCATCGGGAAAGACCGGCTTGACCGCGTGATCACCGCCGCAAACGGCGCGTTGGAGCGGTTTGCCGTCAACAAGCGCGGCGTGGGCATGGAGCGGGCGAAAAAGAAGCTGAACGAGGAGCTGGAGGGCCTGCTGACGGAAAAATTCGTGCTGCCCGCGTCGAAAGCGCCGAAAAGCAACCGGGATTGGGCTTTGCTGGGCGAACGGAGGGAGGCGGCGGAGATCGTGGTGAAATGCTATGCGCTGGGGACACGTCAGGCCCTCGGTTTTGGTTTGGAGCGGCTGAATGAGACCGTCCGCGCCACGGAGGACGTATTCCGGCAGTTCAACGAGTGGGCCGAGGGCGGGGACTGGTTCGGCTACAATATGCTGGCCCGGCGCATGACGGACATTCTCGGCGAGCCGGTGGATGTGGACGAGAGCGACGCGAAAGAGCCGATCTTCGGGAAAACGCTGGATTGACACCACAGGCAAGAAGATTTGGCGCGGAGCCAAGAACAGGAGGCGACGGATGCGGTATGGCAGCGTGAAGCACATAGCCCTGTACTACAAGGCAATTCCGGGGATGCTGCACCTGCTGCGGCAGGAGCGGGCGGAATTGGAGGGCAATTATTACGGACTGCGGGGGCTGGCGTGTGACGGGATGCCGCGCGGTTCGTCGCCGGGAAAGCCGACGGAGGAAAGTGGGCTGCGGGCGCTGGAAAACGGCGTGAGCGAGCGGCTGGCAGAGATCGCGGAGACGGAGCGGGTTTTGTCCGAGGATGAAGCCTGTATTCGCGCCTGTCTGGACGCGCTGAACGGTAAGTACAAAGAGGTCATTGTGATGCGCTATGTGCGTGGGTACAGTTGGGCGAAGATCAGCGCGAGGATGGGGACGGCGGACAGCACGGCCCGCGATTGGCACACAAGGGCCATGGAGCGGCTGGGCGAGGTACTGGAGGAGCTGCCGGAAGCGGAGGCGCTGGCCCGTCGCGCGTCGCGCGCGCGTACATAATAAGCGGCAAAAAATTTTGGACTGTCCGGCGGGGCTGAGCAAGGGCTGTTTTGCCGACTGACCTTGTGGCGGAACACCACGGCGGCGGAACAGGAAAACCGGCCTTATAGGAACAAGTTTTTCAAGACTTCGCGCATGGCGCGAAAGGGTTTCCGTGATCGTCGGGGCGGCGCTGGAAAAACAATTTGCGAATGGGAGGAAAAGACCGTGGATTTTGTGGATAAGCTGGTGGAGGGCATGAGGCGGCTTTTTGTGCGGAGGGCGAGGCGGAAAGCGCTCCGGCGGCGGTGCAGATACCTGTACAGCAGCAAGAGAAGATGAAAATGCCCCGGCGGGCCGTTTTGGCACGGTCTGCCGGGGTTTTGTTCTGCACGATAGCAAGTCGGATTTGTGTTATTCGTCGGCGGGGCTGTCAAGCTCCAGCGGGCGTCCCTCGCGCTTCATGCGTTCTTCGCAGGCTTGCAACACATACGCCTGTACGCTCTGCCCGGCGGCCTTGGCAGCGGCGCGGATGGCGTTGCCGATGGGCTTAATGGGGCGGGCGCTGATGCGGTCGCATTTGGCGTTGTAAATATCGTTGTTGCGGCGCTTGCTTTCGGGTATGGGCATGGTCAATCCTCCTTTTCCGGCTCGTCCGGGCAGTCTGTCAGGTCGATCACGATGATCTCCGGCGGCTGCGGGGCGAGCTTGTAATATTTTCCGTTTTCGTAGTGCTGATCGGTCACACCGTCGTACCAGCATATATCGCCGTGCTGGGCCTGCGCCGCCTCCATGCGGTCTTGTGCCTGCCGCTCGGTGAGGCCGTCAAAGGTGAGGCGCTGGCCGTCGGCAAATTCGGCGACGAGACGGTATGCAGGGAACACTTCGGGGACTTCGTTCATGGTCTGCCTCCCTATTCGGTTTTGTTTTGTCGCATTATAACACGCGGGCGTGTAAAAGTCTACGAGCTATTTTGCGCCGGAGCGGGCTTTGAGCGCGGCGCGGGCGGTTTTATAGTCGAGGAATACTTCGGCGGCGGGAAACTCTTTCATGCAACAGTTCCACTTGGGGCGCGAGGTCTTGCGGAGATAGACGATCTTGCCGCAGTCGCATTCCAAGTACCATTTTTCCAGCGTTCCGTCGTGGTTGAGCGTATATCTTGTGGGGGCCGTGGTCGTGGCCATGGCGGTGTCCTTTCTGCCCTCGTGACCTCCGGGGCGGGTGCTTAACTTGCTGGTAACTTGCTGAAAACTTGCTGGGCGGTTTTGTTACTCCGTCAGGCCGAGGGCGCGGCGGGCGGCGATCTCAGCGTTGCGGGTGAGCTGGCGCTGCCATGCGCCATACCGGGGAGACCAGCGGAAGCCGTTTTGTTTCAGGGCCTCGCGCTGCTGGTCGTCGGGCTTTTCGTCAAAGATGATCTGGAGACGGTCAGCCTCGGTGTTGCGGACGATCTCGCCGCCGGGGAACTTTGCGCCGTCGGCGGGCTGCTGGGCCTGCTCTGTGCGCTTGTCCAGCTCGTCGAGGCGAGCTTGTGTGCGCTTGATCTTGCCGCGCAGGCTGGTCAATTCGTAGTCGGGGCAAGGCTTATCAATCCACGGGCAGCGCTGGCAGGTGTCGGCAAAGTCGGCGGTGAGCTTGGCGGCGGCCTCGGCGGTCAGACCGGGAAAGCCGACAAAGGATTTGTGCTTGCGATAATAGACATTCATGGCCTTGTTGTGGTCAAGCTGGGCTTGCAGCTTTTGGAGCTGGTCAGTGAGCATTTCGCGGGCGTGGGGGTCGGCGAGGTCTACCGCGCCGGTGCCGACGGCCTCGATCCTGTTCAAGATGGCCTTGATCTCGCTGTACTCGTTCCAGAGGGTGCCCTCACGGGACATCTGCTTTTCGTGCTTTTTCATGTTGTAATTGCCCGCGCCGGAAATGAACTGACTGGGGTAGCTGGCTTGATTGCGGTTGTAGTCGTTCATCCACTGGGCAAGGCGGCGGGCGTAGCGGTCAAGCAGCGCGTCGAGCTTGTCGTGGTAGTAGGGGCTGACCTTGGCTTTCCGTGCCTCCACCAGCGCGGCGGCGTTGTCCACGGCGCGGCGGTATTCCGCCGTTGCGCTGCCGGGCTTGTAGTCGCTCATGTGGACGCAGTAGTGAGCGCTGCGGGCCGTGTCCTCGTTGATCTCGTAATAGCGGGCGGCGGACTTTGCTTCGGCCTGCGGCGTGGAGATCATGCTTGTCTGTTCGTACATGGTGTGTACCTCCGTTTTGTGTTTTGGGGTTTCGCTTATGGGGTGCCGTCGCTTTGTCCGGTGCGGCGGCTCCAAGGTATCCGGTTTTGTGGTCAGTCGAGGCAGGTTTCATAGCGGATGCGGTATTGCTCTTTCAGCTTGTCATAGGCACGACACGTGACCGTGTAGGTGTTTCGCTGCTGGTCGTAGCTGATGCCGCGCCCGTGGAGCTGGGGCAGGTCGTCGCGGAGCGGGCGGAGAAAATAATGCTTGCCGTAGTAGGAAAGATCGGCGGCAAAGTCACAGCCCGTGGGGGCCTGCTGCATTTCGTAGCAGTAGACATATTCGCCGGGTTTGTCGGCCTGAACGGCGGGGGCCTTTTCTGCCTCTAATGCGGCGTAGTCCGGGGCGTAGCCGAACAGCTCGCCGTTTTTGGGGTCGTAGCGGGCGGCGGAGAAGTCCGGGACAAAAAGCGTTGTCTGCTCGTTGATCTGCTGGGCGTAGCCGCCGGGGACGGGGGCAAAGGTGCCGTTGATCTTGCGTTCGATGGATGCCATGTTGTTTACCTCCTGTTTTCGCTGTCGAGGGCGGCCAGAGCGGCGGCCATGCCCTGCTCAAAAATGCGGGTGTTCTCCGCGCTGGATTTTGTGAGATCGTTCGAGTAGCTGCAGGCGGGCCAGAGCGGGCAGTCACACGCGCCGCGTCCGGGGTTGTAGTGCTGATTGCAGATGGTTTCGATGCGTTCGCCTGTCTCGGCGGGGATGTAAAGCCATGCCATTTTGTGTACCTCCTGATTTGTGATTTGGTTTTGTGCGTGGGGTCGGGTCGCTTTGTTCGGTGCGGCCCGTCCAAGGTGTCCGGCGGCGGGGGGGGTCAGACGCTATCGGCCAGCGGGACGACACGCCACTCCTCCGGCCTTTTCTTCGTGGCTTTGATCTGCTCCAGCGGCTCCCGTTCCTCGCATACGGCGTACTGCTTCCAGCGGTAGCCCTGAAAACAGCGGTTTTTGGTCAGCGCCTCGCGGGGGATGTAAAGCTGCTTGTATTCCAGCGCGTACATGGTCAAGCCTCCTCGCTAATCTCGACGGCGGCGGGGCGGTGCTTGTGCATCGCGGTCTCGGCCTCGTCGAGACTGTGAAAATATCCGGCGGTGCTGCTGGGGCGGCGCAGGCAGCAGCTATCCTCCAGCACGGAATACCAGTTTTCAAACAGCGTTTCACCTGCAAGGCAAACGATGTCATGACGCTCGTTCCCGTCGCGGTATTGCTTGATGATCTCCATTTTGTTGCCTCCTCGTTTTTGTGTTCGGCCTGCCATCATCAGCACCGGGCGGCCATTCCCGGCGGACGGCCCCGGCGGGCCGTTTCGGCTTGGGTTTTGTTATGCGACGCGGAAATAATAGGCGTTCTTCTTGCCACTCCACTTGCCCCCGGCGGCTTCGATCTCTTTTTCGTGGGGCTTTGTGTCTCCAGCCAGCCAGACAACCGGCGCGGCGGTGGTCGCGCCATTGATGGTGGCGGTCAGGCCGTCCACCTCTGCCCAGCGGGCCGCGATGATCTCGGCGGCGGTCTTGGGTTCGACGGCCTCGGCGGCGGGCTGCTCCGTCTTGGTTTCGTGCAGCTCGGCCAGCTTGTTTTTCAGCTCGTCGATCTCGTTGGCAGCGCGATACAGATCGCCGCGCAGCGCGGCGGCTTCTTCCTGAGACTGGGCCAGCTCGGCGCGGAGCTTGTCGGCCTCGCCGGTTTTGGTGTTGTCCTCGGCGGCCTCGGTGAAAAAGGCCCGGACGGCGCGAACGGTTTCGGGTTCGGCCTTAATGGGCATGACCACGGCAAACGGTTCATCGTCGCAATAGGCGACGGCGGCGGAGATCGCGGACGTGGTGCGGAGCTGGGCGGCGGGGTGCAGCGCGGCGATGAATTTTGTGTCGTAGATCGCGGCAAAATCGGCGGCGGCGTTGTAGTAGCAGACGGCGGCGGGCTGGGGCAGCTGCACGGTCAGCGGGGAGCGCTGGAGGGGTTGCGCGTCGGCGTTGGCTTTCAGCGTGTCGGCGTACAGCCTGACAAGATCGAGCTTGTGTGCGCCGTCCTCGTGCTTGCCGTCCTTGTCAATCGTCCAGTTGCCCGGCTCGCAACAGGTGAAGCCCTGCACGGTGGCGGCGTACTCCGGCGGGTTCATGGTGCAGAGAAGAAAGCCGTTGCATACGTAGATCGTGCCGTCCTCGGTGACTTGGCAGACGAGGCGCGGGGAGCCTTTCAGGGCCTTGGCGGTGGCGGCGGTGTAGCGTCCTGTGAATTTCATCTTGTGTTCCTCCTGATCTTGTTTTTGGGTTTTGCTTCTGGGGCTGGGTTGCTTTGTGCGGTGCAGCCCTGCTAAAGTATCCGCTTGCGCTGGGTCAACGCTTGGACTTCTCCACCTGCAAGGCGTGGAACAAATGGGCCTTTGCCATGTAGAAATGCGGGTCGGTCTCCGGCGCGTCTTTTCCGGCGGCCTCGGCGGCCTCGCGGACGGCCTTGCCGGGCTTGTCGGTGTACTTCCAGAGCTGGCAGGTGATGGCGGACTTTGCGCCCTTTTTCACGCTGTAGCCCATGCGCTTCCACTCGGCGAACGTGTGGAACTGATCGGCGGCGAGCATGGCGGTGAAGATGTCCTCGGCGGTGTCCGCGCTGCCCTCGTCAACGGTGATCGTGACGTTGGCGCGGCGGGCGGCGAGCTGCTCGGCGGTGTAGGTGGCGTTCACCAGCTCGGCGAGCTGGGCGGGGGTGAAGCTGGCGCGGACGTTCTCGAAGATGATCTCGTTGTTAGTCATGGCGTTTTTCCTTTCTGGCCTTGGCGGCCTGTACACGGTGCCGTGTTGTTTGCTGTGGCTCGAATGTAACACGGTGCCGTGTAAATGTCAAGCATTTTTTTGAAATTTTTTTCGGGGCTGGGGTGTTCCCCCGTAGGGGGAAATTTTTTCGGCCTGCCCTGCTGGGCTTGCGTTCTGCGGGCGGGTGTGCTATGCTTTAGCCGTGGCCGGGCGGCGGCGAACTCGCTGCCCGTGCCGGGTGTGTAGCGTCGGGCCGTGCCTTGCTGGGGTGGCCCGGCGCTTTACTTGTTCAGCCGCTCGCGGAGCTTTTCACGGAACTCCTCGATGGTCTTGCACTCGTCAGCGAGTATCAAGAGCCGGAGCCGTTCGGCCTCCTGCGCTTGCTGTACAAGCAATTCGCCTGTGTTCGGCGTGGTCATGTTCACCTCCCCTTTCTGGTCGCCGTGGGCGGCGGTTCGCTGGGCGGCGGTCGCTGTGGCCGTCCGCTTGCCCTGCATGATAGCGGCGGATTTTTGCGCCGTCAATAGGGCTGTTTTCGTTCCCCAGTCCCCCTTTAGGGGGGACGTGGGGAAGTTTTTTTGCACAAAATTCCGTGACATTTTCTGTGCAAATCGCTGTGTTTGGGGGACTATAGGGGGCATATTAGCTTAGCTTATCCGGGGACGATACCGGGCGCGGTAAATACCCTCGGCGGCGGCTCCGGCCTGCCCGGCGGCAGATCGGCAGACCGGCGCGGCAGACGGTCGCGGCGGCAGATCCTCCACCGGCGGCAGGCGGTCAGGGTGGGCGGCTCCGACGGGGGCGGCGTGTCGGCGTGTCGGCGTGTCGGCGTGTCGGGCAGACGGTCGGCAGGGCGGCGGCCAGCTCCAGCAGTTGGCAGGACGGCCAGCCATCCGCCAGCGCCGCCAGCCGGGCGGGCGCAGGAGATACCAAACGCGCAGGCCCGCGCAGGAATACCATGCCGCGCAGGCGCACAGGCGCAGCGCAAGCCATCCACCGCCAGAGCGGCCAGCCCTCCGCCAGCTCCACCGGCCAGCAGGCCGCAGGCCGCAGGAGATACCAAACGCCAGCGCCCGCGAAGATACCACGACGCGCAGGCCCGCGCGAAATTCTAAACGCGCCCGCGCGAGGTACTGGCGGCGCGGCAGTCGTCCTTTGCGGGTTCGGAAGCCCAAAAATTTTTTAGGTAAGGGGTCAAAAAATCGCTTCCGGGGAGCCGGGGCGGGAAAAGTTGGCGGGGTCAAAAATGCGACAGAGGAAGAAAACGGGGTGGTTTTGAGCAAAAAAGAAGCCGCCTATGCGGCGGCTGATGGCGAGAACGGCGGGCGGCTGTAATATGGAACGGGCGGGCGCTCGCGTATGCGCGAGAAGCTACGGGCTGCGGCGAGGTCGGCGGCGATGAAGCGTCTGGCGGAGGGTATCATTTTCGTGGCATCACGAAAATGGTCAGAGGGAGAGCGGGACGACGATGCCGCGCCGGGAAATAGAAAAGCGGAACTGCCTACAGTCTGTTGGCAGCTCCGCTATTATTCTTTCTGTTCCAGATCGCCGGTGAGCCATTCAAGGGAAACGCCGAGGACGCGGGCGAAGATGGCAAGCTCATAGTCGGTCACGAAGCGGTCGCCGGTCTCGATGCGGCTGATGGCCTCCCTGCCCAGACCAACACCGCAGACCTGCATCTTGGCGGCAAGGGCATCTTGGGATAGGCGCTGGGCAGTTCGCGCCTGATGTATTCGGTCGCCGGAGATATTGGCCCGCCCGGAGTAATCATATATTTTCATAAGCCGTCCCTCCATTCTGCTTGACAATACCATTTTTTACGGATAATCTTGTAATAAAGATTTACAAAATATAAGAAAGCGGAGAAAAAAGACGAAAAGATTTACAATATGCCGGAATGCGGACACGAGCGCATCACACAAATGTGAGGCGGCAGACTGTATCGCAGCGGAGTTGTTTTTGAATAGCGTAAGCTGGCCGGGACGATGCGCCCGGCTCAAACCAGCTTGAACAAGCTCAAACCACAAAAACGGAGAAAGGATGAAAGAAAATGACAAGGGAAAAAGACAGGCGGAGGTGGAGCCTGCGGCGACTGGCGGTGACGGCGGCGGTGGTTGCGCTGTGCGCGTTGCTGGCCGGATGCGGCGGCGGGGACACAGGCGACAAGATCAGCGCACCATTTGAAAGCGGAAAGTGCAAGGGCATGGAGTTGGAGGTTGTCAAAAGCCAACTGGCAGAAGCGGGCTTCACCAACATTCAGGAAAAGCCGCAGGAGACGGCGACGGAGTTTCTCGCAGACAGCGTTATCTCGGTGAAGATCGGCTCGAACACAAGCTGGAACAGCGCCAACACATGGAAGCCGGATACAAAGATCATCATTGAGTATTACGCCTATACAGGCATCCGGCATATTGATGTGACGATGGATATTGCTGTTGGTGGTGAGGATGGGAAGCCGGTATTTACCGTGCAGACCAGCTTGCCAGATGGAACGAAATTGAGCGCAGAGCTTTCCTACAATGGCGAACTGGCGGGCGGGCGCGAGGACTATGTGGAGACGCAGACCATCACGGTACAAGACGGTAAAGCGCAGACAGCGCCATTCACAAAGGACGGAGAGATGCTGACGGGGCAATACCGCTTTGGCGTGGTCATGTTCCCGGCGGAGCAGAGCCAACAGGTGCAGGAGATCGTGGGCGCGTCCGGCGAGGCCATGCGCGGTGCGCTGGTGGAAAAGGACGGAGACTACAGCTATATCGCCGCGTCGATGGAATACACATCCCATGTTGCGGAGACCGTTGAGAAGATCAGCGAGGAGGAGCTGCGGGAGAAACTAAAGACTGCGCTTTCCGGCTTTGGCGACGACTGCACCATCAGCAAAGATGGGTATGTTTACACCGTGAACGTGTGGCAGGAGGGCTTGGCACAGACGGCTATGCTCGCGCAGACCGGCGACAAGGACGCGAAAGAGGCATGGGATAAAATCGCATACACAACCATGCAAGCCTCGGATAGCCTGCAAGAGCTGCTGACGGCCAGCGGGTACGGGGACTACATGGTACAGATACAGGTTTTGAACGACAAAAACCACGATAACACATTGTTGACGGTGACCATGGGAATGGCATCGTATAACTGCGTTTCCTAACCAGCGAAAAAATTTTTCAGGATTAGCAACTTCCGCAGGTTTTTCGTGATAATATCATACCGTGGAATAAAGCCCGTGGCGGAAACGCTGCGGGCTTTGCCATAGGCGTATCCTGCGCCGGTCGAAGCCCTGCGTTCCTACGCGGGGTATTTTCATAGGCCGCGCGGGACACGCGACTATCTGGAGGTGTGAGGATGCCGAAGCGGAGCGAGAAGCGCGACACCGCCAAGGCTGCATACATCGCCCGCAAGGCGGCGGGCGAGGAAGTAAGCCTGCGGGAGCTGGCGCAGGAGCAGGGCGTGAGCTATCAAACCCTGCGGAATTGGAAAGTGGCGGACAGGTGGGATGAAGCTCTGCCGAAGAAGCGGCGGGGCGGTCAACCGGGAAACCGCAACAGCGCGGGAAAGAAAAACGCTGCCGGAAGCCACGCAGGCGCACCGGCGGGAAATAAGAACGCAGAAAAGGACGGAGCGTACAGCACCGTCTTTTTTGATATGCTCTCGGACGCAGAGCGGGAGATCGTACAGCAAACGCCGCTGGGAAGCCGAGCCGCGCTGGAGCATGAAATGCAAATCCTGAAATTCCGGGAGCATAAGATACTCGCCAAAATCGCGGAGTATGAGGCAGCCCCGGAGGACAGCCTGTACATCAACAGCCTGATGGACATGAGAGTGCCGGGCGGACGCGGTAAGGGCAAGCAGGACGGTGCCTTGCAGAGCATGGGAATGTACAGCAAGGACAGCGCGTTCAGCCGTGTGCTGAAATTGCAGGAGGCGCTATACAAGGTGCAGGGCCGCATCGCCAAGATCGCGGACAGCCTGCGGGCGCTGGAGGAGAGCGAAAAACGCATGACGCTGGAGCGGGAGAAGCTGGAGCTGCTGCGCATGAGGGCCACCGGAACGGTGGATGTACCAGACCCGGAAACGGATGGAGAGGACGCAGAGGAGATGGCATAATGGAAAGCATTTTAACAATCCTGCTGGGCGGTGTGCTGCTGGCTGCGGCTTTGCTGGGTGGAGCGTTGGCGGTTCCGCATCCGTGGGGGATTGTGCCGACGGCGGTGGTCATAGCTGGATGGACAGCGGTGTGCTGCTTTCTGGCGGTCACGCAGTTGGAAATGCTGGGTATGCTGGTCACGGCGATTGTGGCAATCTTCACAGCGGTTCGTCTGGGGGAAGGGCGGTAGATGGAATGACACTCTACACAAGCAAAGTGGTGGCCCAGTGGTTATGCCTGACGGAGCGGCGGGTGCGCCAGCTTCGGGACGAGGGCGTGATCGTGGAGGCCAGACCGGGGCTTTATGAGTTACAGCCGACGGTGGCGCGGTACATCACCTACATCGGCGGCGCGGGCAAGGAGACGCTGACCAACGAGCGCATGATGCTGACGCGGGCCAAGCGCGAGGCGGCGGAAATGGAAAACGACCTGCGGCGGGGCGAGGTACACCGCACAGCGGACATCGAGCGGGGCATCCAGTCTATGTTCCTAAACATCCGCAGCCGCTTTCTGGCGCTGCCAGCCAAGCTCTCCCCCACCCTGTCCACCATGGGCGGAAATCAGACGGGTATCTTCGACGAGCTGAAAGGGGCCATCGAGGAAATTCTGGAGGAAATGAGCGATTACCGGGTAGCCTTTGCGGCGGAGGACGGTGAGGACGATGGAGAAGCAGAAAAAGAAACACCCGTGTAGCGGGTGCGTGTGGCGGGTGCATACCAGCGAGGACAAGGTGCTGTGTATGTTCCCCCGCTGCGTGAAAAAAGAATATGAGCGCTACTGGCCGCAGGGGAAGCAGAGCAATGAAGAAGCGAAAGCTCATTGATCTGCCGAAGCCGACGCTGGAGCTGCTGGCGCGGTGCGCGGCGGCGTTGAAACCACCCCCGGCCATGACGCTTTCAGAGTGGGCAGACCGATACCGGGTGCTGTCGGCGGAGAGCAGCGCGGAGCCGGGCCGCTGGCACACGGACAAGGCCCCGTATCAGCGGGAGATCATGGACGCAATCGGCGACCCGCACATCCGCAAGGTGGTGATCATGAGCGCGGCGCAGATCGGCAAGACCGACGCTTTTATCCTGAACCCGCTGGGCTACTACATGGACTACGCCCCGGCCCCCATCCTCGTGATGCAGCCGACGTTGGACATGGGGCAGACCTTTTCCAAAGACCGGCTTGCGCCCATGATACGGGACACGCCGGAGCTGCGGGACAAGATCGACGTGAAAAGCCGCTATTCCGGCAACACCATCATGAAGAAGAATTTCCCCGGCGGACACATCACCATCGTGGGCGCGAACAGCGCGACCGGCCTTGCCAGCCGTCCTATCAAGGTGCTGCTGGCAGACGAGGTTGACCGCTATCCGGCCAGCGCCGGAACGGAGGGCGACCCACTTTCCTTGGCCCAAAAGCGACAGACGACCTTTTGGGACAAAAAGACGGTGATCGTATCCACACCGGTCATTAAGGGCCAGAGCCGCATCGAGACGGAGTTCAACCAGTCCACGCGGGAGGAATGGAACGTGCCATGCCCGGAGTGCGGGCATTACCAGCCGTTCGTGTGGGCCAACGTGGTATTTGACAAGGACGACCCGCAGGGCGAAGTGCTGTACAGGTGTGAGCGCTGCGGCGTAGTGAACGGAGAATACCAGTGGAAGCAGGCCAGCAAGCGCGGGCGCTTTGTACCGGAGAACCCCGGCGCGGAGGCGCGGGGCTTTCACCTGAACACACTGGCCTCCACGTTCTGCTCGTGGAAAGAGATCGTGCAGAAATTCCTTGTGGCAAAGGAGCAGCTCGATCAGGGAAACCCGGAGGGCATGAAAGTATGGGTGAACACGGAGCTGGGCGAAACGTGGGAGGAACAGGGCGAGCAGGTGGAGGATGCCGCACTGCTGAACCGGCGGGAGCTGTACGACGCAGACGTACCGGAGGGAGTGCTGGTGCTGACAGCCGGTGTGGACGTGCAGGACGACCGCTTCGAGGTGGAGGTGGTCGGCTGGGGCATCGGCAAGGAGAGCTGGGGCATCCGCTATCAGAAGATATACGGCGATATGCTGAAAGAGCAGGTATGGCAAGACCTCGACAATTTCCTGTTGGGGGGCTTCAAGAAAAAAGACGGGACGGTGCTGCACATCATGAGCACCTGCATCGACACCGGCGGCCACCACACAGATCAGGTATACCGCTTCACGGCGGAACGGTGGGAGCGAAAGATATGGTCGATCAAGGGCAAGGGCGGCGCGGACGTGCCGTATATCCGAAATCCCACCACCAACAACCGCGTGAAAACGCCGCTGTTCATCATCGGTGTGGACGCGGGAAAGGCCATGCTGTATCAACGACTGCGGCATGAGACCAAGGGGCCGAACTACTGCCACTTTCCGCTCAATGAGGAAGCGGGCTATGACGAGCAATATTTTGTCGGCCTGACAGCCGAGAAAATGGTGGTGCGCTGGCGCAAGGGCAGAAGCGTTGTAGCGTGGGAGCTGAAAGACAGCAAGCACAAGCGCAACGAGCCACTTGACCTGCGCAACTACGCTACGGCGGCGCTGGAGATCGCCAATCCCATTTTGCAGGAGGGCGAGATCGCAAAGCCAATCAGAAAACGTCCGGCAGGCCGCCGGAGGCGAGGAGGGATTTAATTGGCAGTCTTTACGAAAGAAATCTGTCAAAAGAAGCTGAACACATGGCTGGCGGCGGAGGAGGCTATCGCCACCGGCCAGAGCTATCAGATCGGAAGCCGTATGCTGACGCGAGCGGACTTGAAGCAGGTGCGCGAGGAAATGGAATATTGGGCCGGAAAGCTGGCCGAGGCAGAGGCGGAGGATAAGCACGGCGGACGAAACCGCGCCTATCGTGCCGTGGCCCGCGACGTATGAGGAGGGAGCGCATGATGAAACCGAACATCCTTGACCGGGCGATCATGGCCGTGGCTCCCATCCACGCGGCAAAGCGGACGGCGGCGAGAGCCGCGCTGAGCGTGATCAACAGCGGGTATGGCAACTACGGAGCCAACCTGACGAAAAAGAGCATGAGGGGATGGATGTACCACGGCGGCAGCGCCAAGGAGGACATCGAGGACAACATCGACATTCTGCGGCAGCGGAGCCGAGACGCTTACATGGGCATCCCAACGGCCACGGCGGCGCTGAAAACCATGCGGACAAACGTGGTGGCGGGTGGATTGATGCCTGCACCGCAGCTTGACAGCGACTATCTGGGGCTGGACGAGGCGGCGGCGGAGAAGCTGCAAACGCAGATCGTGCGGGAGTTCGCATTGTGGGCGGACACGCCGGTGTGCGACGCGGAGCGGATGGACAACTTCTACCAGCTCCAGCAGCTTGCCTTTTTGAGCTACCTGATGAACGGCGACACCATCGCCCTGCTGCCTATGAAGCATCAGGCGGGACAGCCGTATGACCTGCGTGTGCGGCTGATCGAGGCAGACCGGGTATGCAGCCCGGACGGCTTTGACAGGCTGATGCCCTGCACGGTGCAGGGCTACGAGGTGCAGAACATCGTGCAGGGCGTGGAGACCGACGCGGACGGCATGGTGACGGCCTACTGGATATGCAACCGGCATCCGCTGGGCAGCAACAGCGCCGTGGACGCGGCGGGGATGACGTGGCAGAGAGTGGAAGCCTACGGCGATACAACCGGACGGCGGAACGTGCTGCACATCATGAGCCGCGAGCGCATCGGCCAGCGGCGGGGCGTTCCTCTGCTGGCCCCTGTGCTGGAGAGCCTGAAACAGCTTGGACGCTACACGGACGCGGAGATCACGGCGGCGGTGATCAGCGCCATGTTCACGGTATTTGTGAAGTCACAAAACCCGTCGGACGGCAGGCCGTTCGGAGAAATGATACCGGCGGAGGAGCTGATCGACAGCGCCGACCAGAGCAGTATCGAGCTGGGGCCGGGGGCCATCATTGACCTGAACCCCGGCGAGGAGGTGCAGTTTGCAGACCCGAAGCACCCGAACACCGGGTACGACGAGTTTACCAACGCAACCATCCGCCTGATCGGCGCGGGGCTGGAGATACCGCCGGAAGTGATGATGAAGCAGTTCACCACCAGCTATTCGGCAGCTCGCGGCGCACTCAACGAGTTCTGGCGCACCTGCAGTATGCAGCGGGACTGGTTCACGGACGATTTCTGCCAGCCGGTCTATGAGGAGTGGTTTGCAGAGGCAGTCGCCCGTGGGCGCATCCACGCGCCGGGCTTTTTCACCGATCCGGCGCGGCGCAAGGCGTACACGGCCTGCGCGTGGAACGGCCCGGCACGGACGAACCTGAACCCCGTACAGGAGGTGGATGCCGCCATCAAGCGGGTGGATGCCGGTTTCAGCACGGCGCAGGAGGAGACGGCGCAAATGACCGGCGGGGACTACAACCGCAACATCAAACTGCGCGTGACGGAGGCCAAGCGCAAGCGCGAGGTGGACGAGATCGGAAAAGCGCAGACGGCGGGAGAATAGGAGGAAAACAGAAATGCCCGAAAACAAGAAATTCTGGAAATTCTGCAATCAGGCAGGAAACAAGGTGGAGCTGCTGCTTTACGGCGACATTTCGCAGACGAGCTGGTGGGGCGACGAGGTGACCCCGAAGCAGTTTGCGGAGGAGCTGGCCGGTCTGGGAGCGCTGGACGAGATCACGGTGCGCATCAACAGCGGCGGCGGCGACGTGTTCGCAGCGCAGGCCATCGGCAACCAGCTTGAACAGCACCCGGCGGCGGTGACGGCGAAGATCGACGGACTGTGCGCCAGCGCGGCAACCATCGTCGCCTGCCATTGCGGCAAGGTGATCGCCGCCAACGACAGCACCTACATGGTGCATCCGGTGCGCATGGGCGCTCACGGCTACTACAACGCCGAGGAATTGCAGAAGTACATCGAGGCGATGAACGCCATCCGGGAAAGCATCGTGGGCCTGTATGCGAAAAAGACGGGCAGGGATAAGGACGAGGTGGCCGGATGGATGGACGAGACAAGCTGGTGGACGGCGGCGCAGGCCAAGGAAAACGGCTTTATCGACGAGCTGACGGACGAGGCGGACGGCACGGTGATCGAAAACCGGGACGGGATGCTGTTCGTCAACAGCGTCAACACACACCTGCCTTTCGACAAGGCACCCAACTTTGTACAAAGCAGCAAGGCAGCTCCCGCCTCCTGCTCTGTAAATAACAACTGCCATAAGGAGGTAACGAACATGGCAAACGAGATCAAGACCGTGGACGACCTGCGCGGGGCCTATCCTGCACTGGTCAAGGAAATCGAGGAGGCGGCGGCGAACAAAGCGACGAGCGACGAGCGCCAGCGCATCCACGACATCGAGGACATGGCTCTGTCCGGCAGCGAGGCGCTGACGAACGAGGCCAAGTTCACCAAGCCGGTGAGCGCCAGCGAGTACGCTGTGGCCGTGATGAAGGCTGCCAAGGAGAGCGGCAGCGCATGGCTCAACGCCGCAAAGGGCGACGCCGACAAGAGCGGCATGGGCGGCGTGAAGAACGACGGCGGCACCAGCGGCGCGGGCAAGCAGGACGAGTTTATGGACGCGATCAAGTCCATGGGCAAGAAGCAGTAAAGGAGGAGAAAGAACATGAGTATGGATTTGGCGAAAAAGACCTTTTCCACGCAGCCGGATTACCTGATCGCGGGTAATGCGGAGATCGTTACGGCGGTCAAGGAGGCATCCGCCGCCTTGAAGCGCGGCGCTCCCGTGGTTCTCAATAGCGACGGCAAGCTGGCCGCCATCAGCGTGAGCGGCAGCAGCGCCCCCTATACCGTGACCACCACGGGCCTGTACGGTATTCTGGCAGAGGATGCCGCATCGGGCGAGGACGGCATCGTGTACCTCTCCGGCGAGTTCTTCGCCGATGCGCTGGTGCTGCCCGCCAACGCCACCGCTGCGGACGTGGAGGTTCCTCTGCGCAACCTCGGCATCTACTTGAAGTAAGGAGGAAGAAAGAACATGGCTAACGAAGTGAACATTTACTCCCCCCGCTATCTGGCGGAGGTGGTGAGACAGACCCCTGCCGTACACACCTATTTCCGCGACACCTTTTTCACCAACGTCAAGACGTTCGCTACCGAGCGCGTGGACATCGACCTTGTGAAAGGCGACCGCCGCATGGCGGCCTTTGTCCATCCCCGCGTGGGCGGAAAGGTGCTGAAAGCCAACGGCTACCAGACCGAGAGCTACAAGCCCCCTCTGATCAACCCCTATGACGTGACCACCGCTGACCAGCTCATGACCCGCCTGCCGGGCGAAGATCTGTACAGCGGCATGACCCCTGCGCAGAGGGCCGCGCAGAAGCTCATGGAGGAGTACGCCACGCTGAACGACGCGACCACGCGCCGCGAGGAGTGGATGGCGGTGCAGGCCATCGTGACCGGCACCATTCCCATTGTGGGAGAGGGCGTGAACGAGACCATCGACTTCGGCCTGACCAACAAGAAAACCCTGACCGGCGACAACAAGTGGGGCGGCAGCAAGGCTGACATCCTCGGCAACCTCGGAGACTGGACGGACGCGGTGCTGCACGGCGGCTTTGCCAACGTGGACACCCTCATCATGGGCAAGACGGCCAAGGCAAAGTTCTTTGCCGATGCCAACGTGCAGAAGATGCTGGACAACCGCCGCATGAACATCGGCGAGATCGCCCCCCGCGACCTGCCCAACGGTGTGAAGTACCTCGGCCACCTGAACGACCCCAGCCTTGACATGTATGTTTATGGCGAGGTCTACTACGACGACTGGACTAACCCCGACGCGCCGGAGACCAAGCCTCTTATCCCGGACAACATGATCATCCTGATCAGCTCCAGACCCAACTACATGATGGCCTACGGTGCCTGCACCTACATCGAGGACGCATCCGGCCTGTGGGTGACCTCCCAGACCAGCCGCGTCCTGCGCAGCTATGTGGAGCATCATCCCGACCGCCGCATGGTGGAGCTGCAGGCGCACCCGCTGCCCATCCCCGACAAGGTGGATAGCTGGCTGGTGGCGACCGTGTGCTGACATGGCGCTGTTCGAGCTAAAACAGGAATACAGCGGAGCGGAGGGGGCTGCCCCTCCGCTCACTTTTAAGGACTGCGCCGCAGCGGACATCGACGCGGCTTTCTTTGAGCAGGACGAACACGCGGACTGGCACACGGTTGACGGCAAGGACGCGCTGGTGATCGTGGACGATCAGCGGCTCAAAGAGCATAGCGCCCATTGGGAGGCGGGAGCCAAGCAGAACTTCGACACGGGACTGTATACGGCCTACACGGTGCTGTATATCCGCGTGAGCGACTACGGGCCAAAGCCGAAAGTGGGCAAGCACCTTGTTCTGGACAAAGGGACGAACCGGCAGCGGTCGTACACCATCCTTAACTGCGAGGAGGAGGCGGGCGTGTACCGCATTTCCATGGAAAGGACGCGGCAATGAGCAGAGTAACCTATGACGCGGGGAACCTGACCATCGAAGTGGACGGGCTGGACACCGTGGCGGCGGCGCTGGGCGATTTGAAGAAAAAGACCCCGGCGGCGGCCAAGGTAGCCATCAATGCCACGGCGCGGCAGGCCCGCAAGCTGATGATCGCAAAGGCAAAGGCGCGGTACGCCGTGAACGCGGCGGGCAGGCGGCACCTGAAAGACCTTGTTCAACGGAAAAAGGCCAGCAACACCAGCTTGAGCGCGGAGCTGCACATCGCAAAGATGCGCAACGATCTCGGTTATTTCCAGCACAGGCCGACGGAGCGCTTTACCGGGCGCGAGGTTTTGCACTATGCGCCAAAGTATGTGAAAGCCCGCGTTCTGAAAGCCTCGTCCATGGCGGCGCTGACGGGCAACGCCAACATGAGCAAGGGATTTCTCGTGCAGTTCAAGAGCGGCCACATCGGCATGGTGCAGCGGCAGATCGGCTCCAGCTCCAGCCACACGGTCACGGAGCGGGGGCATCCGAGATGGCGGAACAAAAACGGTAAGGTGGAAAAGCTGGTGACGATGGGAAGCCCGTCGGCCTCGGCGATGCACTCTACCGTATGGCCGATGGTGGAGCCGGAGGTGTCCGAGTATCTGCAAGACCGACTGATGGAGCAGACCGAACGGGTGCTGGCGCGAGCGGCGAGGAGGAAGTAAGCCATGAAGAACTATATGGACGCGGCGAGAGCCGCAGGCATCGGGCGAACTCCACAGCTCTGCCAAGATGCGCTGATCGAAACGCTGGAGGAGCTTTTCGCCGGGAAGAAGTACAACGGCCAGCAGAGCCGCAAGGAGCTGAAAATCTTCAAGCAGGATTTGCCGGTGCCGGAGGACTATGACGCGGATGTGGACACGGATGCGGCGGCGGCCCCGTACATCGTTGTGCGCATGACCGGAGGCGAGATCAAGAACGACGACGGGCCGCAGGCGGTGGAGTTCAGCCTGATCGTGTGCGCCTACGACGAGGGCAAGGAGCGAGAGGGCTATCAGGATGTTGCCAACATCAAGGAGGACATCGTGCAGCGGTTATGCACCAAGCCGTATTTCGGCGGGGCGTTCACCGTACTGAAACCCATCGCGTGGGCCATGCAGCAGGACGACACCTACCCGTACTACTTCGGGGCGTGTTCGCTGACCTGCACCGCACCGGCCATGACACAGGACACAGAAATGGAGGAGCTGGTATGAGTAAGAGAAGCGATAAGCTGGCGGCGGATGCCGCTGTGAACGAAACGGAAATCCCGGCGGCGGAGACTGCTGCCGAGGCTGCGCCCACGGAGCGGGAGAAAGCGGGCGTGACGCAGGTTTACTGCGGCCCCACGGTGCGCGGCGTTGCCAAGCAGTACACGGTGTTTCGCGGCGGCATCCCGGAGGCGCTGGAGGCGTTCATCGCCATTCACCCGGAGGCCGGGGCGCTGGTGGTGGACGTGGAGCGCTTCGCCGAGACGAGGAAGCGGCTGGAGACCGCAGGAACGGCGGAGGCCATTCTGTACGGCAAGATCAAATCCGAACTGTAAGGAGGAAGAAAGACTATGGCATACAAACACGGCGTATACACGAGCGAGGTTGCGACCAGCATGGTCGCACCCATCACCGGCACGGCGGGCTTGCAGGTGATCGTAGGCACCGCCCCGGTGAATATGCTCAAAGACCCGGCAGCGGCGGTCAACGTGCCGTTGCTGGTGAACAGCTACAAGGAGGCTGTGGAGGCGGTGGGCTATCTGCCCGACTTCGCCAGCTACACCCTCTGCGAGTGCATCAGCGCGAATTTCAGCGTTGTTGGCATCGCGCCCATGGTGCTGATCAACGTGCTTGACCCGGCCAAGCACAAGATCGCCATCACCGGCGGAACCGTTCAGGTGAACGACGGCGTGGCGGTGCTGGAGGAGACAGGCGTTCTGCTGGAGGGGCTGACCGTCAAGAGCGGCTCCAACACGCTGACCGCAGGCACGGACTACACCACCACATGGAACGACGACGGTACGCTGAACATCGTGGTGCTTTCCACCGGCGCGGGCAAGGACGCGACGAGCCTGACCGTGACCGGCAACAAGATCGACCCCAGCAAGGTGACGGCGGCGGACATCGTGGGCGGCGTGGACAACTCCACCGGCAAGGAGACCGGCCTTGAAGTGGTGCGTCAGGTCTACCCGAAGCTGTCCATGACCCCCGGCATCCTGCTGGCCCCGCGTTTCAGCAAGGACGCGACGGTGGCGGCAGCCTTGCAGGCCAAGACCAAGAGCATCAACAGCGTGTTCGGCGCGGTGTGCGTTGTGGACATCGACTGCAGCAACACCGGCGCGACCAAGTACACCGCCGTCAAGACCACCAAGGAGGCGCAGGCGGTGAGCAACCCCAACGCCTACGCGGTTTGGCCTTTTGCCAAGGTGGGCAACACGGTGTACAGCGGAAGCGCACTGGCGGCGGCGCTGACAGCCTACACCGACGCGCAGAACGACGACACGCCCAACGTCAGCCCCAGCAACAAGACCATCGCCGTTTCTGCCGCCTGCCTCGAAGATGGCACGGAGGTGGTGCTTGATCAGGAGCAGGCCAACACCGTGAACAGCTTCGGTGTGGCAACGTGGCTGAACATGAACGGCTTCCGCCTGTGGGGCAACAACACGGCGGCCTACCCCGGCATCAGCGACCCGAAAGACCGCTGGTTCAGCGTCCGCCGTTTCCTGACGTGGGCGGCCAACACGTTTATCCTGACCTACTTCCAGAAGGTGGACAGCCCCGCCAACAAACGGCTGATCGAGGCCATCGTGGACAGCGAGAACGTGCGCGGCAACGGCTTTGTGGCCCGTGGCGTGTGCGCCCGCTATGAGATCACGTTCAACGAGGACGAGAACACCACCGCTGACCTGCTGGACGGCAAGATCACATTCCACCAGTACATCACCCCGTTCACTCCGGCGGAGGACATCGAGGACATTATCGAGTTTGACCCCGACGCTCTTTCCGCTGCGCTGAACTGATAAGGGAGGGTAAAGAAGATGATTTCCAACAACTATATCCCGGAGAAGATCAACGAATATAACGCCTATCTGGACGGCACGAAGATGATCGGCGTGGCCGCGTCGGTGACGCTGCCGGAGGTCAACATGAAAACCAGCACTGTTTCCGGCGTGGGTGTGAACGGCGAGCTGGACAGCCCCACCATCGGCCAGTTTGAGAGCATGGAGCAGGAAATCCAGTTCAACACGCTCTACAGCTCCGCCATGGATATGCTCTCTCCCCTGTCCACGGTAAACCTGACGCTGCGAGCCTCGCAGCAGGTCTACGACAAGCAGGGCGGCTACAATTTCAAGGGCCTGCGCGTGGTGGAGATCGGGCGCGTGAAGAAGTTTAACCCCGGCAAGGTGGAAAAGGGCGAGGCCATGGAGGCCACCGTGACGCTGGAGCTGACCTACCTGATGATCGAAGTGGACGGCCAGCAGCTCTTGGAGGTTGACAAGCTCAACGGCATCTACAAGGTCAACGGCACGGATATGCTGGCGGGCGTGAACAGCCTGATCTAACGGGCGCAAAACAATACGGCCTGTCCCTGCGTAAACGGGGGCGGGCCGTGTTTTCACACAAAAAACAATGCTGAAAGGAGCGACAACCAATGGCAGAGGACAAGATCACGGCGGCAGAGACCGTAAACGAGGGGACAAAAAAGAGCGAGAACATCGTGGAGCTGGCAAAGCCCTACATGTTCGAGGACAAGGAGTACGGAGAGATCGACCTGACGGGGCTGGAGAAGCTGACTGTGCAGGACGCTATCGACGTGCAGCGGCAGCTTTTCGGTGAGGGCGAGGCGGCGGCCTCGGTGCTGTGCGAGACCACGACAGCATTTGCCCGCGCCATGGCAGTCAAGGCCACCGGAATGCCCATTGAGTTTTTCAAGCTGATGCCTCGCGGCGCTTTCAAGCGCGTGGCAGGTGCGGTGCGCAGACACCTGAACGTGGAGAGCAGAACGGAAAACCATGTGATGCATCTGGAGAAGTCACGCCATTATAAGGGCAAGGAATACCGGGACATCGACCTGAACGGCGTGGCAGACCTGAACACGCTGAATGAGAGCGAGGCGGAGAACCGCATGGCCCGCGAGGGCTTTGTGGTGACGGAGAACAGCACCAACTATCTGTACTCCTGCGTGATCGCCGCCATGGCAACGGGCATCCCGGAGGAGTTCTTTACCACGCTGCCCCTGTATGAGCTGCTGAAACTGAAAAACGCGGTGAACGACGCGGATTTTTTCGGATAAAGGGCGGAGCCAAGGCCCTGCGGAAAGCGGCTATCCGGCTGTCCTCGGTGACACGGACGGGCGTGGACTTTTATCTGAAAATGCCTGTCCGGGACTTTATTGAGCTGAATAGCGAGGTGGCGGAGGAATGGCGAACAATAAAACATTAGAGTTAAGCATCAAGATCGCCGGTAAGATGGACAAAAGCCTGATGGCGGCGCTGAACGGGAGCCAGAGCCAGATCAGCAGCTTTGCCCGCAGCATCAGCTCCATCGGAACGGCGGGACTTGCGGCCATGGGGACGCTGGCAACGGCGACTGTGGCAACCATAGCAAGCTGCACCAAGGAAGCGGCGAAGTTTGAAAACTACATGGCGGATGTGGTCAAGTACGTAGACGGTCTGGCAGATGCTACCGGAAAGATCAGCGACAAGGTGGCGGATAACGGCAAGACCTACGCGCAGAACTACGAGGCCATGAAGGACGCAATCAAGGATTTAAGCACACAAATCCCCTATACGCAGGAGGATTTGACACGCCTCGCCGCTGCGGCGGGCCAATCCGGCAAGGCTATGGAGGACTTGATCAAGATCGACAGCTCCGGCAATGTTACCGGTTTCCTGCGGGACATCGCCATGACCGGCGCGGCCATGGACATCAGCGCCGATCAGGCGGGCAACTGGGCCGCCAAGTGGGAGCAATCGCTGAAAATGACCCACGAGGAGGTCATGGTGCTCTTTGACCAGATCAACTATCTGGGCGCAAACAGCGCGACCACGGCGGCGGAAATCGCGGAGGCGGTCAATTCGGCGGCAAGCCTCGGCCAAGTGGGCGGCGTGAGCGCGGCCACAACGGCGGCGCTGGCGGATGCCATGCTGGCAACGGGCGTATCGACTGATCGCGTCGGCACCAGCATCAAGCGCATGATCGTGAATTTGAGCAAGGGCGCAAGTGCGACGAAAGCCCAGAAAGAACAGTTCGAGGAGATGGGCATGAGCGCGGAGTGGGTCGCCAAGGCCATGCAGGAGGACAGCGTGGGAACGCTGGATACCATCTTCAAGGCCATCAACGATCTGCCGCAGGAGCGACAGGTAGCGGCGCTATCCACACTGTTCGGCCAATGGGCCATTGAGGGCGGCGCGAAGATCGTCAACAATCTCGATGTGTACCGAAAGGCGCTGGAAATGGTGAGCGACCCAAGCCTGTACACGGGAAGCATGGAGCGGGAGTTCAACATCAAATCGCAGACCCCGGAGGCCATCGAGACCATGCTGAAAAGCACCAAGACGGCGCTGAAAATCGAGATCGGCGATGCGTTCCTCCCGGCGAAAAAACAGTTCAATCTCTCCATGATCGACTTTCTAAACAACATCCGAAAGAATATGCCGGAGCTGACGCAGCTTGCGGAGAGCTTGGGAACGCTGGCGAGCCGGGGCGTGGAGAAGCTGGGGAGCGCTATGGACACGGCGTTGCCGTACATCCAAAAGGGGCTTGACTACCTGATCAACAACGGTGAGCAGGTGGTGCGTGTACTGGGCGGCATGGCGGCGGCGTTTGTTGGCATGAAGTTCGCCCCGGCGGCGGAGGCTATTTTCTCCAGCGGAAAGGGCGGACTTGCGGGCCTATTCAAGAGCGGCCAGAGTACGGGCGCGGCGGGCGCAGGGCTTTTCTCTGCGTTCCGGGGCGCATCGGGAAGCAACGGCTTCCGCACGACGCTGGGGGCAGCAATCTCCAGTCTGATCGGTGGAAACGGCATCAAGGGAACCACAGGGCTTTTGAGCGCGGCGGCGGGAACGCCGGGCCTGTTGTCCGGCTACCAAAGCGCGGGGAGCGTCCTGCGGGGCGCAATCGGAAACAGCAAGACCGCGCAATGGCTGGGCGGCATCGGCTCGTCCCTCGGAAATCTCGGCAGGCTGTTCGCCAACAGCCGGGCCGGACAATTCGCAGGCGGCCTTATGGGAAAGGCGGGTGGTGCGCTGGGTAAGTTGACCATGCCGCTGCGGCAAGGCATCGCGGGCATTGGAGCGGCGGCTACCATTCAGGGCAGCATCTTCCAGCAGGGCCTTTCCGGTTTGCTGGGGAAAGCGGGAGGCGTGGTAAGCGGTATCGCAAACTCCGGTGCCGGGAAAGCTGTCGGGAGCATATTCAGCGGCGGGGCTGGTCTGCTGGGGAGTATCTATGGCCCTATTGCTGGCGGCCTCGGTAGTCTGCTGTCCGGGGCGCTGCCTATTGTGGGCGTGATTTCCAGCATCATCGCCGTGGTGAGCATCCTGACGGACAAGTTCGGCGGGCTGGACAAAATCGTACAGCGGGTGTTCGGCGACACGGGACTGGAAAAGTTTACGGTATTCAAGGACGCGCTGCTGGGATTGTTCGAGGACGGCGGTGTGGCAAAGGCGCTGCAACCGCTGCAGGAGAGCATCACCAATCTGTTCGGCGAGGACGCGGGCGCAGCCTTTGGAGGCATTACCACCATCCTGCAATCGGTGATGGGTGTGATCGGACAGCTCGTGACCTTTTCGCAGACGACGGTGCGGCCCATCATCGAAAGCATATTCGGCTTTATCACACAGACGGTGGTGCCGGTCATTCTGCAAACCATCACAGCGGCGGCTCCATCCATCGCATCCATCATCAGCGGCGTGGGTTCCGTGGTCATGACGGTGGCGCAGATCATCGGCGAGGCAATTCAGTTCCTTATGCCGATCATTCAGACGGTGATCACGGTGCTGCTGCACATTGGTCAGGTAGTGGTTCCGGCGGTGCTGGCCGCCATCGGTGTTTTTGCCGAGGGCATCAGCAGCGCGATCAACGGGGTCAAGACCATCTTTGAGGGCGTGATCAGCTTCATCACCGGCGTGTTCTCCGGCAACTGGCGTATGGCATGGGAGGGTGTGAAATCCATATTCGTGGGCATCTTTGACACGCTGGGCGCTCTGTTCAAGACACCCATTAACGCAGTGATCGCCCTGATCAACAAGGCCATCGCAGGCATCAACAGTCTCGGCATCACCATCCCGGACTGGGTGCCGCTGCTGGGCGGCAAGTCGTTCTCCATCAACATCCCGGAAATCCCCATGCTTGCGCGAGGCGGCTTTACCAACGGCGCAAGCATCGCGGGCGAGGCCGGAACGGAGGCGGTGATCAGCTTCCAGCGGGCGGCCCGGCGGGACAATCTGGACATCTGGGCAAAGGCCGGGCAAATGCTGGGCGTGAAGCCGGTGGAGCTGGCGGAAATCGACGGCGGCGGCTCCGGCGGCGGAGGCGACATGACCTTTGCGCCGGTGATCAACATTCAGGGCAACGCCGACCGCAGCATGGTGGAGGAGGCTCTGGCCGAGGCGCAGGCACGGTTTGAAGCGTGGTATCTCCAGATGCAGCGCAGACAGGCCCGCACGGCATACTGACGGGAGGAAACGCGATGTACACGACCAAGAGCGGCGACACATGGGATGTGATCGCCAAGGAGGTATACGGCAGCGAGTACCACGCCGACGTGCTGATGGCGGCCAATCCGCAGGAGATCGACACGTTTATCTTCAACGCCGGGGTGGAGCTGAACACCCCGGCGCTGGAGGAGGAGCGGGACGGACTGATGCCGCCGTGGAAATACGAGGCGAGCTATGATTGAGACAAGACGGCTGGCGCTGGATGTGCGCTACAACAGCTATCCTTTTGCCGGGCAGGTGGGCGGAGACATCGAGAGCCTGACCTACACCGACAGCGCGGCGGACAACAGCGACAGCATCGACATCACCATCAACGCACAGGACAGGAAATGGCTGCTGGGCTGGATGCCGGAAAAGGGCGCGACGCTGCGAGCGCGTATTCTCGGCTACAACTGGGAACGGCAGGGACAGCGGAGCATCATGGAGTGCGGACTGTTCGTGCTGGACGATGTGAGCTTTTCGGACGCGCCGACGACCTTACAGGTGGGCGGTGTAAGCAAGCCCAGCGACAGCGACTTTTCGGAGCTGGAGCGGGACGTGATCTGGAAGAACACCAGCATCAAGCGTATCGGCGCAAAGATCGCCGCGCGGTACGGCCTTGCGTTCACCTACGATGCCGACGACTACGACATCGAGTGCGACGAGCAGGACGGCACGGACAGCAGCTACTACAACAGCCTGTGCAAAAACTACGGACTTATCCTGAAAGTGTACGCCCGGCGGCTGTGGGTGTATGACCGGGAGAAGTACAAGGCAAAGCGGGCCGTGCGCACCTTTGACCGCTCGCAGATCAGGCCGGGGAGCTTCGGCTACACCACCACCCTGTCCGGCACCTATACCGGCGGGTACTTCAATTACACGGACGCGGACAAGGACATTGACATCGAGTGCAGCGTGGGCGGCGGCTCGCACACCAAGAGCGTGAACCGGCGGGCTACCAGCGTATACGATGCCAGCGTCCAGCTCTGCGCGGAGCTGAACAGCGCCAACCACGGGACGGTGAAGCTGCGCTTCGGTGTGGACGGAGACTGGAGGGTAAGCGCGGGAAACTGCATCGCGCTGACAGGCTTTGGAAACCTGAACGGAAAATACTTTGTGGACAAGGTGACGCACAAGGTTTCCGGCAACGGACTGACCACCGACTTTGAGTGCAGCGGCATCGGCCCAGCGTTTCATTCGTGGGACGTGGGCGGCAAGATCGTGTATCACGAAAAGACGGCGGACAGCGGCGTGAGCTATGACAGCACCTATGCTACCACCAGTCCGGCGGCGGGCGCGGCCAGCGCGGCGGCAGGCGGCGAGGCGGGACAGGCGATCACGCTGAACAAGGCTCCGCTGTATGTTTCCAGTACGGCAAAGAACAAGGCGGGAACCAAGACCGGCACCTACTGGCTGTACGACGGCATCCTGATCAACGGGCGCTACCGCGTGACCAACAGCGCGGCGCGGTGCGGAAAGCTGCCGGTGGGCCAGAACGTGACGGGCTGGGTGCCTGCGAGCTACTGCATCGCCAGCAAGGAGGCGAAAAAGTAATGGCGGGGACAAACCGAACCGGGCGCGTGAGCGCCATCGACTATAAGGCGGGAACTTATGAGGTGACCTACTTTGACCGGGGGAAAAGCGTGACCCGCCAGATCAATGCTATCAGCAACGGCGAGTACAAGATGCCAAGCATTGGGCAGGTGGTGAGCGTGAGCCACAACAGCAACGGAGCTGCGGCGGGAACCACCACCGGAACAGTGTGGAACAAGACCAACACCCCGGCGGAGGGCTACAAGGGCCTGTTCCGAAAGGAGTACGCCGCACGAAGGGGGCTGGCTTATGAGCGCTACGACGAGAACACCGGCGTTTACACCCAGTATGTGAACCGGCGGACGGGGCGCAACTGCAACGGCGAGATATACGACGAGGCGAAAGGCGCAATCAGCCTTGTGGCGGGCGGGCAGTTTCAAGCCAAGAGCAGCGCCGCCAGCATGAGCCTGAACGCCAAAACCGGCGTTGGCATCGTGGCGGGGACAACGGTGAGCATCGAGGCAGGAACCTTTGTGAGCATCGAGGCCACAGGCGCTTTGAGCGTGACGGCGGGCGGCAAGTATACATTCGCCGCGAAAAAGGGCGCAAAGATCGAGGTGGAGGGCGGGGACGTGGAAATCACCGTGAACGGCGCGACGGTCAAGGTGGCGGAGGCCGGAGACGTGGAGATCGAAAGCCCCACTAAGATCAGCCTGACAGCCCCGGAGATCAACGCCACGGCGGCGAGCGGGGACATCACCATCAACGGCGTGAGCCTTGTAAACCACACGCACATGAGCGGCGCGGTGGGAAAGCCGGATAAGTAAGGAGGGGCGAAAAGTGGCATTGGGAAGCTACATGGGCATGACGTTCACGGTGAGCGACCGGCGCATCCTGACACCGAGCGGGCTGAAAGGCCAAGGGGGCAGCGATTGGGCGACCCACAACCGGACAGGCGCACGGGCGCGGAGCCAGTGGATTGCCCCGAAGCTGCGGAAGTACCAGTTCGATCTTTTGCTGCGGGCGCAGGACGGGGTAAACCCGCGAAGCGTTCTGCGGCATTTTCAGCGCATGGCGGAGACAAACGCGGCGGACTGGTTCATTGTGGGCGGCTCGCCGGTATCGCCGTATCCGTTCAAGATCACGGACATCAGCGACGAGTGGGGCGCGGTGCTGCACGGCGGCGCGATGGTGGAGTGCAAGGTGAGCCTGACCATCGAGGAATACCTGTAAGGAGGCAGCCATGTTATCAACGGAAAACGCGGTGATCGAGATACTGCCGGGGAGCGCAAACGACACCACGGCGGCGGAGGTGTACCGCAATTTGCAGGTGCTTTACGCCACGAGGGCCGGAGAGCAGGCGCTCGACCGGGAGTTCGGCATCGACGGAACGATCATCGACTGCCCGCAGGAAAATGCGCAAGTCCTGCTGGCGGCGGAGTATGTGCGCAAGACAGAACAGTATGAGCCACGGGCGCGTGTCGTCCGTGTGGAATGGACTGCGGGAAAATCGCAGGACGGAAATATGACGCCAAAGGTGGTGATCGAGCTTGTCTAATATCGCTGAATTGGCAAACTGCCCGGAGCTGAGCTTCATCGAAAGCATGACTTTGCAGGAGACGGAAGAACAGCTCCGTGAGCTGTACACCAAGTATTACCGGGAGGCCACAGGCAAGGAGCCGGAGATCGGCGAGGCCGACCCGCTGAACCTGCTGATGAAAGCCTTTTGCGCGATGGAGTATCAGACAATGCAGTACGCCGACGCAAAGGGACGGATGGAAATGCTGAAAACCAGCACCGGAGACGCGCTGGATGCGCTGGCCGCTCTTGTGGGGCTAACGCGCAAGGAGGCAAACCGGGCCACGGCGACGGTGCGCTTTACGCTTTCGGAAGCGCAAAACGGAGCAACGGCCATTCCGACGGGAACACGGGTCAAGACTGAGGACGGGAAATACTTCAACACCGTGGAATACGGAGAGATCGCGGCGGGAGAGACCTACACCGACGTGGTGGTGCAGGCAGAGGAGGCCGGAGCGGACAGCAACGGCATTCTGACCGGCGGCATCAAGATACTGGTTGACCCCATCGCCTATGTTGCCAGCGTGAGCAACACCACACCAAGCACCGGCGGACTGGACGCAGAGGACGACGACAGCCTGACACGGCGCATCTACCTCGCCCCCAGCGTATATAGCTGCGCCGGGCCGCGCGATGCCTATGAATACTACGCGCGGGAGTGGAGGGGCGATGTAGCCGACGTGCGCATCGTCAGCCCGTTGCCGGACGAGGTAAATATCTACTTCGTGATCGAGGACGAGAACGGACTGCGCGTCCCCAACAGCACGGAGCTGACGGCCATGGCGGCCTATCTGGACGACGAGACCATCCGTCCGCTGTGTGACAAGGTGACGGCGCTGGCCCCGGACGAGGTGGAATACGCCATCACCGTGAAATACTGGATCGCGGAAAGCGACCAGCGAAGCGTGAGCGAGATACAAAGCCGCATCGCGGCGGCGGTGGCGGACTTCCAGACATGGCAAAGAAAGCTGGGGAGGGACATCAACCCGACGGAGCTGATCGCCCGGCTGCGGGAAGCGGGAGCCAAGCGGGTAACGCTGACCGCCCCCGTAGACACCGTGATCGACACCACGGAGCTGCCGAAATGCACGGGGGCAACCGCCACCTATGGAGGGCTGGAGGATGATTAAGAGCCTGAAAGATGCCCAAATCGCCGACGGCTTGCCGCGCATTCTGGGAGAACAGCCGTGGGTAAAGGCCCTATCCATGGCGATGCTGGAGCTGCACCGGAAAACGATGGACTACATCGACGCAAGCCAAGTCTATACCGCCATCGACACCGTGGCCGAGGAGGTGCTGGATGCGCTGGCCGTGAACTGGAAGATCGACTGGTACGACACCGGGTACGACATCGAGCAGAAGCGGCGCATCGTCAAGACGGCGCTGAACATCCGGCGAACAATGGGAACTGCGGGAGCTGCAAGAACGCAGGCCGACGCAATCTATCCGGGAACAAAGCTGGAGGAATGGTTTGAGTACGGCGGCACCCACGGAAAGTTCAGACTGCGGGTAAACATCACCACCGTGGAGGAGCGGCAGAAGTTCGCCGCCATGACTATCGAGGAGATCGAACGCAGGCTCGCCGCTGCCAAGAGGTTCAGCGCACATCTGGAGGAAGTGGAATATTACGATGCGGGCGGCACCGCAACGGCCTACGGCATCGCGGCTATGGCTGGCGCGGCGGTGGTTGACTTCGGAAGCGCATCGAAATTCTAAGTCAGGAGGAAACGAAAAGTGGCATGGAAAGGCGTTATCACCAACAGCGGCAGTGAGCTGCTGGCACAATGGACAGCGGGAAAGACGCTGACAATTACCCGCGCGGCGGCGGGAACGGGCCGTGTGAGTGAGGCGGCGATGCTGGCGCAGACGGCGCTTGTGAGCGAAAAGCAGACGGCAAGCATCCTGTCCAACAAGACAACGGCGCAGGGGCAAAAGCTGCAACTGCAAGTTACCCCGCTGGCAACAGGTTACCCCCTGAACCAGCTCGGTATCTGGGCAAAGCTGGACAGCGGCGCGGCAAGGCTGATCGCCCTATTTCAGACGGATACGGACGCGGGCGTGGAAATCCCCAGCAAGACGGACGTGCCGGACTATGTGTACACATTCTACGGGTTGCTGGAGTTTACGGGCAGCGGCGGGACGCTGCAGGTGACCATCGACGCTTCGGCGCTGGTGACAGCAGAAAGCATGGCGGCTGCCATCAAGGCACACAACGAGGATGAAAACGCGCACGAGGGTATCCGTCAGGCCATTACGGACAAGCAGGACAAGATCACCGCCAGCGGTATCCTGAAAGGCGACGGCAAGGGCGGCGTTACGGCGCAGACGTTCGACACGGTGCCGACGGAGAACAGCGACAAGCTGCTGACCAGCGGTGCGGTGGCGGCGGCTCTTGCCAAAAAGGCGGGGCTGGGGACAGACGGAAAGGTGCCGGTCAGCCAGCTCCCTGTCAACACACCGGGCGGCGTGGCCGGACTGGGAGAGGACAGCAAGGTTGGCACCGGCCAGCTCCCCATCAATACGCCGGGCGGCGTGGCAGGTCTCGGCGCGGACGGGAAGATGGACACCGATCAGCTCCCCATCAACGTGCCGAACGGCATCCCGACGCTGGGGGCAGATGGCAAGATCAGCGCGGACAGTCTGCCGCAGGTAGGCATGACGGCGCAGATCGTTGTGACCGCGCCCACCGGCTCCACGGTGACGGCCACGCTGGGAACCAAGGTATACACCGCGACGGAGAACGGCGGAAAATGGACGTTTGATGTGGAGGACTACGGAACATACACCATCAAGGCCACCAAGAACGGGCAGACTGCCACGGATACGGTGACGGTCTCTGTGGTGCAGCAGTACACGGCGACGCTCTCCTATTTCACCGCCACCATTCATGTGAGCATTGACAGCGGCTCCACCGTCACCTGCACCAAGGGGAGCAAGACGCAGAGCAAGACGGCATCTGCAACGGGGACGGTGGACTTCACCGTGACGGAAAGCGGCACCTACACCATCACCGCCACCAAGAACGGAGAGACGGCGGAGGATACCGCAACCATCACGGCGGACGGACAGACGGTAAATGTGAAGCTGGCCTACCGGCACATCTACGGCGTGGTGTGGGACGGCACCAGCACAACGGTGTGGAGCCGCACAGACGAGGCCGCCAGCTTCGTAAACCCGACCCCGTACAGGGCGGGGGCGACCAATTACGGAAGCCCATTTGACAACCTGTACCCGTGGAGCGGGATGGTGCGGGTGACGGATGCGGTGGCCGGTGAGCTGGTGGCTATCCCGAAGTTCTGGTACAAGTGGACAAAGAGCGGGAACAGCCTGAAACTCCAGATCGCGGATAAGGAAACGGACGGCTTTCACGTCTCCCCCGCCCACGCCGACCGAGGGGACGGCAAGGGAGAGCGGGACATTGTGTACATTGGCCGCTATCACTGCAACACCAACAACTACAAGAGCCAGTCCGGTGTAAAGCCGAAAGCGAATATCACGCGCAGCACGGCCCGCACGAGCATCCACAATCTGGGGAGCAACATCTGGCAGAGCGACATTCAGATGCGTATGACGATATGGATGCTGTACCTTGTGGAGTTCGCAGACTGGAACAGCCAGAAAACCATCGGAAAGGGCTGCGGCAACAACAGCGCAACGGAGAATATGGGCTATACGGACAGTATGCCCTATCACACCGGAACGACGCTTGCAAGCCGGGACAGCTATGGTATTGGTACGCAGTACCGCTATATCGAGGGTCTGTGGGACAACGTGTATGACTGGGGCGACGGCTGCTACTACAACAGCAACGGTCTGAACATCATCAACACGCCCAGCAGTTTCAGCGACAACAGCGGCGGCACCGCCGTGGGCGTTCCGTCGAGCGGATGGCCCAGCGCCTTTACCGTGGCAACGGTGGCCGGTCTGGAATGGGTTATCTATCCCACGGCATCGGGCGGTAGTGAGACGACATATTCGGCGGATTGCTGGAGCTTCAATGCTTCCAGCCCGTGTCTGTTCTTCGGCGGTAGCTATGTCCAGAGCGGGGTCCACGGGCTGTTCTGCGTGGACTACACCAGCGCGTCCGTCTCGGACGCGAGCATCGGCTGCCGCCTCCAAAAACTCCCCTGACGGGGGAGTGCAGAGGGGGACGCATCCCCCTCTGCGTATCCTGCGGCCCGCAGGCCGCGCAAAAGGCTAACGGGTTTTCAGCCGCACAGGCGGCTTGAAAATACAGGGGATGACCGCGCACGCAGTCGGTGCCTTGCTTCTCGGTTCGGCGGATAACTGGAACTTCAATGCTTCCAACCCGTGTCTGTACTTCGGCGGTAACTATAACCAGAACGGGAACCACGGGCTGTTCTACGTGAACTACACCAGCGCGTCCAACTCGAACGCGAACATCGGCTGCCGCGTCCTTTTATGGACTGGCTACCCACCTCCACACCCGGCAACGCAAAGACCCACGCCGGGGCGCGGACATCCTCGGCACCCCTTGGTGCAGATAAGCCATCAGGACACGGTTTAGTACACTCCCGCAACCTGCGGGGGCGATGGAAAGACCGTGAGGCTAAAAGGAGGAAAACATTCCTGATGAAACGAGCAAACAACCTATTTCCAAAGCTGGTATCGGAAGAAAACCTGCGGCTGGCGATCTTCGCTGTGAACGTGACACACCGCTTCCATCCGCACCACAGGCCAAACCGGACAGTGGCACGGGTGGAGGCGGACATTGACCGCTATGTAAAAGAGCTGCGGGAGATCATTACAGGCGGTTACGAGGCGAACGAGCCGAGGCTTGCGCGACGATGGGACAAGAGCGCCGGAAAGTGGCGGGACATATCGGAGCCGAGACTGTGGCCTGACCAGTATGTGCATCACGCGGTCATTCAGGTGTTGGAGCCGATCATGATGCGGGGCATGGACAATTTCTGTTGCGGGAGCATCCGAAACCGGGGCATCCATTACGGCGTTCGGGCCATCAAGAAGTGGATGCGGACAGACCCGAAAGGGACGAAGTACGCCGAGGAGCTGGACATCCACCATTTCTACGACAGTTTGACGGCGGAGACGGTGATGAAGCGGCTCCGGCGGCTGGTGAAAGACCGACGGATGCTGGAGGTATGCGAGCGGCTGATGAAGCACGGCATTCTGATCGGCGCTTACTTTTCCCAATGGTTTGCCAACACGGTGCTGCAACCACTCGACCGGCTGATACGGGAAAGCGGTCTGTGCGACCACTACCTGCGGTACATGGACAACTTTACCCTGTTCGGGCGGAACAAGCGGAAGCTGCGGCGGCTGCGGGAGCTGATCGAGAAATGGCTGGCGGCACACGGCCTGCGGCTGAACGGCAAGTGGCAGCTCTATCCGACGGCAAAGCGGACGGTGGCGGCGCTTGGGTATCGCTTCGGGCGAGGGTATACCCTGCTGCGGAAACGAAACATGGTGCGCCTGAAACATTCTCTTTCCGCCTGCCGCCGTGCCATGCGGCGGCACCACGCGATCAAGCCCGCATTGGCGCAGGGGCTTTTATCCAGACTGGGCCAGATGAAGCACTGCAATCACGTCCACTTTTTCCAGAGCTATGTGGAGGCGGGTTTGCAGCGGAAATTGAAATGCGTGGTCAGAGAACACGCAAGAAAGGAGCGGGCAAGATGGAATACGTCTACGGAACAAGCGTTATCGGCGGCGTAGAACGTGAAAACCTGAAAATCGTGGGCGGCCCCGCGCTGCGGGAGGGTGAATACCTGACCACGGTGCGGGAGTACGACGACAGCAGCATCACAGACCGCTGCCGCATCGACCGGCACTATCACAGCGACACGGACGAGGACGGGACGAGGTACGACTTCTATACCATCAGCGAGCATTACCGGTATGTGGAAAGGACAAAGGTGATGGAAGAAACGAGAAAAGCAACGGAGATCGCCTTTGTGACGCTGGCGGAGAGCGGAAGCATCGACGCTGTGACTGCGGGCGAGCATAAGAGCCTGTTTGAAACATGGCAGACCGGCGTTGCTTACACGGTGGGGCAACTGCGCAACTGGGGGGACAAGCTGTACAAATGCGTACAGGCGCACACCTCGCAGGCGGGATGGGAACCGGACAAGGCGGCTTCACTTTGGTCGGCGGCATCTGACCCGGCGGAAGAATGGCCGGAATGGAGCCAGCCGGTGGGGGCGCATGACGCTTACGCAAAGGGCGACAAGGTGAGCCACAATGGGAAGCATTGGATATCAACGGCGGATGCCAATGTGTGGGAACCGGGGGCATACGGCTGGACGGAGGCGACGGCGTGAGCAGCCATTTGCAGATCATCGCAGAGCTGGAGGCGCTTGTGGAAATGCAGGTGCGTATCGTCCGGGTGCTGGCGACACGCCTTGCGGAGCTGGGCGACACCGTGACCGGGAGAGACGAGATCGCGGAGGCCGACGAGGCATACCGCAGGGCCATCGGCGGGGACGAATGGCCGGAGTGAAAGCAGGAGGACAGGAAAATGTACATCGACGCGGACACCATCATTAAGGCGGCCAGCCTTTTGGGAGCAATCGGAGCGCTGGTCGCCGCCATTGTTTCCGTGTACAAGGTCATTGAGAGCAACAAAAAGCAGAGCGAGTTCATCAACGCCATTCAGGAGGAGCAGACGCTTATCTGCTATGGCCTGCGTGGTGCGTTGCAGGGGCTTGTGGAGCAGGGGTGCAACGGGCCGTGCAAGGATGCGCTGGACAAACTGGATAAGCACCTGAATAAAAGCGCGCACCCGCACATCAAGGAGGACTGACATGGCGGGAAAGCGAACGCAGGCAAAGACGAAAGGCCGGAAGAAGCGCATGGGAACCATGGACTTTATTCTGCTGATCGTCTTTTTGTGTCTGACGGTATTTACGATTGCCATGATCGTGCTGTTTACCGTGTACGGCTCCGTGCCGGATACGCTGATCACCTGTGTGTTTGCCACGCTGGGCGGCGAGTGCGGCATCCTCGGATGGATAAAGACCACCAAGGAGAAGAAGCAGGAAAGGCGGTGGCAGCTTGCGGACATGAGACGGGAAAAGGAGGAGGCGGAACGGATTGCACAGCAGACAGAGGAACCGTGAGGAGGGATAGATCATGCTGGCAGGAAAAAATAACGAGGAGAAAATCTGGAATTATCTGAAAGGCGCGGGGCTGAACGACTTCGGCACCGCCGGTCTGATGGGAAACCTGTATGCGGAGAGCGGCCTTATCCCGAACAACGTGGAGAACCTATACGAAAAGAGGCTTGGCGTGACCGACGCAAGCTATACGGCGGCGGTGGACAGCGGCAAGTATCAGTTCTTCGCAACGGATAAGGCGGGCTATGGTCTCGCCCAATGGACATACTGCTCCCGCAAGGCAGAGCTGCTGGACTATGCCCAATGCTGCCGAAAGAGCATCGGCGATCTGGAAATGCAGCTTGATTTCCTGATGAAAGAGCTGCGGGAGGGCTATAAGGCGGTGCTGGCCGTGCTAAAAACGGCTGGAAGCGTCCGGGCAGCATCGGACGCGGTGCTGCTGAAATTTGAGCGCCCGGCAGATCGGAGCGAGGCGGCGCAGGCCCGGCGAGCTGCGTTCGGACAGAAGTATTACGACAAGTATGCGGCAGGGAGCGCCGCAGGAAGCGGAGGAAAGCCTATGACGGAACAGGAACAGCGGCAGAAGATCGTAAGCATCGCCCGGAGCTACATCGGATGCAAAGAGAGCGACGGAAGCCACAGGAAGATCATCGACCTGTACAACAGCCACAAGCCGCTGGCCCGTGGCTACGCCGTGAAGTACACGGACGAATGGTGCAGCACGTTCGCAAGCGCCGTCGCCATCGCGGCGGGAATGACCGACATCATCCCGACGGAGTGCGGCTGTGAAAAGCACATCGAGCGGTTCAAGAAGCTGGGGAGCTGGCAGGAGAACGACGCTTATGTGCCGAAGCCCGGCGACTATATTTTCTACGACTGGCAGGACAGCGGCGTGGGAGACTGCACCGGCAGCGCCGATCATGTGGGCATCGTGGAAAAGGTCAGCGGGACAAGCATCACCGTCATTGAGGGTAACTACTCTGACAGCGTGAAGCGCCGCACCATTTCTGTGAACGGGCGGTACATTCGCGGCTACGGCGTACCGAAGTACGGCGGAAAGGAGGCAACGGACGGCGGGACTACGACGGCACCACCGGCAACGGGCGGCAGGTGCAAGGTGGGAGACATCGTGACATTCACCGGCGAGAGGCACTACATCAGCGCAAACAGCACCGTGGGCAAATCGTGCAAGCCGGGCAAGGCCAAGGTGACGCAGGTGTACCAGCCGCTTGTGAGCAGGCATCCGTATCACCTTGTCGCCGTAAACGGAGGCGGAAGCACCGTGTACGGCTGGGTGGACGCGGCGGACATCAAGACCGAAGCGGCGGCGCTGGCCGTGGGCGATCAGGTGACGATGGACAAGGCTGCCACAGTCTACGGCACCACGCGCAAGTTTTCCTCGTGGGTGTACAGCGCAAAGCTGTACGTCCGGGCAATCAGAGGCGACCGTATTTCAGTTTCCACGCTGAAAAGCGGCGCAATCACAGGAAACGTGGACAAGAAATATCTGACGAAAGTGTAAGGAGGTACACACCATGACACAGATCATTCCCGACATCATCAACATTGTCATTGAGGCCATTTTCGCCATCCTCGGCCTGCTCTTCACCGGCGTGGCCATTCCGTGGCTGGTCAAGACCGGCATCCCTTGGCTGAAAGACAAGCGCCTGTATGGCATTGTCACCGTTCTGGTCAAGGCAGCAGAGAAGCAGCGCGAGGCCGGTACGCTGCCCATCCCGAAGTACGATTATGTGGAGCAGATGCTTGAAGCAAAGGGAATTAAGGTCACGGCGGAGGTAAAGGCCATGATCGAGGCGGCGGTTAAGGAACTGGACATCGCGGTGGACAGCGCCATCGGTACGCTGGGCGGCATCTTTGTGGAAGAAAACCCCGGCAAGACGGATGGGGAAAAGGAACTGAATAACTGAAATTACCCCCCGGCTGCTATACTCATAGATATAGCAGCCGGGGGATTTTTTGTGCGTATACGCCGAAAAAATGCTGTTGCACAATGCTGGTTTTGTGGGTATCATAATAAGACAAAAAGCGACAGAGCGGAACGGGAACGCCGACACCGCCCTGCGCGGGTGAGCGAGAGAGGAGGCTTTACGGTGCAGACCGGAGGACGAACATTTAAGCATCTGACCAAGAACGACAGGCTGCGCATTGAGAAGTGGCAGCGCAGGGGCTTGAAGCCGCCGCAGATCGCGGAGAAGCTGCGCGTCCACGTTTCCACCATCTACCGGGAGTTGAAGCGCGGGGAGTATGAGCGGCTGGACGGGGAGACGTGGGAAATGGTGACGGCGTACAGCCCGGACATCGCGGAGGCGCGATACCAAAGCAATCTGCGGGAGAAAGGGCCGGACTTGAAGATCGGCAAAGACCATGAACTGGCGCACTACATTGAGACAACGATCATGGAGCGGGAGTGCAGCCCTGCCGCCGTCCTCGGATATGCAATGCTGGAGGGGCGGACGTTCGAGACCTCTGTTTCCGTGACGACGATCTACGGCTACATCAAAAAGGGTCTCTTTCTCCACATTACACAGGTGGATTTGCCGCGCCGGGGAAAGGTGAAGCAGAAATACAAAAAGGTCAAGACCAAGAAAGATCAGGCGCGAGCCTCTGCCGGTGAGAGCATCGAGCAGCGCCCGCCGGAGGTGGAGAGCCGCGAGGAGTTCGGGCATTGGGAGGGCGACACCGTGTACAGCGGCAAGGGCAAGTGCAAGACCACCAGCGCCCTGCTGACCCTGAACGAGCGCAAGACACGGAAAGACATCATTATAGCGATACCCAACCGCAAGGCGGAAACCGTGGTCAAGGCACTGGACGCGCTGGAGCGGAAATGCGGTGCCAAGCGGTTCCGGGCGATCTTCAAAAGCATCACCTTTGACAACGGCTCGGAGTTTTCGGCGGCGGAGGTGCTGGAGCGGAGCGCCGTCAATAAGACCATCCCGCGCACCAAGGTATACTACTGCCATCCGTATTCTTCGTGGGAACGGGGGAGCAACGAGAACGCCAACAGCATGATCAGACGGCGGCATCCGAAAGGCACAGATTTCTCCAAGGTCAGCGCGGCGGAGATCGCGGCCACGGAGGAATGGATTAACAACTATCCTCGAAAAATCTTGGGGTACAAGAGCAGCGAGGTCATGTTCCGGGAGTGCCTGCGAGAGATCGGACTGAGCGCGTAACAGGAAGAAACCAGCACAGCGGACATTCAAAGGGAGAGGGCGTGAGCAGAGCGGAACACGGAGAACTGAACAGGAAAATACACAGGCTGCCGACCATGGGACATGACGGCGGCCATGTTGGCTTGTCAAAATTAGACAAAACAAGAAGTGAAAAATTGTGCGCATTTAATACTTGATTTTTTCCGAGGCGTAAAACGCCGCTGTTTTTCTTGCAATCTGTGCATATATGCTATATAATAAATTTATGCCTTTATCGCCATTAGGCAAAATAATAGAGGAAAGTAGGTGGCGGCATGGATAAGACTCCCTCGTATGTGATCGAGATGCTTCACATTACCAAGGAGTTCCCCGGCATCAAGGCCAACGACGATATCACCCTCCAACTGAAAAAGGGAGAGATCCACGCGCTGCTGGGCGAAAACGGCGCCGGCAAATCCACGCTGATGAGCGTGCTGTTCGGCCTGTACCAGCCCGAGGCGGGTGAGATACGCAAGAACGGCCAGACGGTGAAGATCAACGATCCCAACGATGCCACGGCACTGGGTATCGGCATGGTCCACCAGCACTTCAAGCTGGTGGAGGTATTCTCCGTGCTGGACAACATCATTCTGGGCGCCGAAACGACGAAGTGCGGCTTCCTGCAGAAAAAGGAAGCGCGGAGGAAGGTCGAGGAGCTCTCCAAACGGTACGGCCTGCACGTGGACCTGGACGCCAAGGTGGAGGATATCACTGTGGGTATGCAACAGCGTACCGAGATCCTGAAGATGCTCTACCGCGACAACGAGATCCTCATCTTCGACGAGCCCACCGCCGTGCTGACGCCCCAGGAGATCGACGAGCTGATGGCCATTATGAAGAACCTGACGGCGGAGGGGAAATCCATCCTCTTCATCTCCCACAAGCTCAACGAGATCATGGCGGTGGCGGACCGGGTGACGGTTCTGCGTAAGGGCCGCTATGTGGGTACCGTGAACACCTGCGACACCAACAAGCAGGAGCTGTCCAACATGATGGTGGGCCGCCCGGTGCAGCTGGAGGTCGTAAAGGAGCCGGCCAAGCCCACGGATGTGGTGCTGAAGGTCCGGGATCTGTGTGTGCCCTCTCATACCCACAAGCGCAACGCCGTGGACCACGTCAGCTTTGATGCACGCGCCGGCGAGATACTCTGTATCGCCGGTATCGACGGCAATGGACAGACGGAGTTCATTCACGCGCTCACCGGCCTGGATAAGAGCAATGGCGGCACGGTGACGCTGTGCGGCAAGGATATCTCCCACGCCAGCATCCGCCGCCGTGGAGAGTGTATGAGCCACATCCCCGAGGATCGGCACAAGCACGGCCTGGTGCTGGATTTTACGCTGGAGCAGAACCTGGTGCTGCAGCGGTATAAGGAGCCGGAATTCGAAAAGGGCGGCTTTATCAAAAAGGACGCGGTGCGTGCCTACGCCGAGAGGCTGATCGAGGAATACGATATCCGCAGCGGACAGGGCCCCGTGACCACCGCCCGCAGTATGTCCGGCGGCAACCAGCAGAAGGCGATCATCGCCCGCGAGGTGGACCGCAACAAGCCGCTGATCGTGGCGGTCCAGCCTACCCGCGGCCTGGACGTGGGCGCGATCGAAAACGTACACAAGGAACTGGTGAAGCAGCGTGATGCCGGCAAGGCAGTGCTGCTGGTATCCCTGGAGCTGGACGAGGTCATGAGCCTTTCCGACCGCATCCTGGTCATGTACGAGGGTGAGATCGTGGGTGAGTTCGACCCGAAGCAGATCACCGTACAGGAGTTGGGCCTCTATATGGCCGGCGCCAAGCGGGCGGACAAGAAAGAGGGTGAGACGGCGTGAAGCAAAAACTGACAGATCTGTATGCCAAGAATGGCACCAAGAAGGTCCTGGCCTCTCTGCTGTCCATCCTGGCCGGCCTGCTGCTGGGCAGCATCGTGGTCATTATTGTGGGCCTGGCGGAGCAGAAGATCACCACTGCCGGTATGTGGGAGGGCGTCCGGCTGATTTTTGCCGGCATCCTCAGCACAGGCCGCGACGCTGCGGGCGCGCTGACCTGGGGCTTTAACGCCCAGAATGTGGGCAATATGCTCTTCCGCGCCATGCCGCTGATCATGACCGGCCTTTCCGTGGCGGTGGCCTTCAAGACGGGCCTGTTCAATATCGGCGCACCCGGCCAATATCTGATGGGTACGCTTGTCTCGCTGTCCGTCGCGCTGGGCATTCCCTCCGAGTCCGTGCCCGTGGGCATCATCTGGCTGCTGGCCTTTCTGGGCGGTATGCTGGCTGGCGCCCTGTGGGGTGCGATCCCCGGATTGCTGAAGGCGCTGCTGAATATCAACGAGGTGCTGGCCTGCATCATGACCAACTGGATCGCAGCCAATCTTGTCACCTGGATGTTTGATATCAGCAGCTTCAAGAACGTAACAGAAGGCACGAAGTCCGGTTACATCTACAAGACCACCTTCAACGGTGTGGCCACGCCCAAGCTGGGACTGGATCAGCTGTTTCCCGGCTCCCAGGTCAATGCCGGTATTCTGGTGGCCATCATTCTGGCCATCGTGGTGTACATTATCATGGAGAAGACGGTGTTCGGCTATGAGCTGAAGGCCTGCGGCGCCAACCGCCATGCGGCCCGCTACGCCGGTATCCCCGATAAGCGCAATATCGTGCTGTCCATGGCCATTGCCGGCGCGCTGGCCGGCGCCGGCGCCGCGCTGTACTGGCTCAGCGGCAACACCGAGTTCTACTGGAACACCTATCAGGCCCTGCCCGGCGTGGGCTTTAACGGAATCCCCGTGGCACTGCTGGCGGTGAACAACCCCATCGCGGTCATTTTCACCGGCATCTTCATGGCCATGCTGGATATCGTCGGTCTGCAGCTGACCAACCTGACTGCCTACAACGAGTACATCACCGACGTGATCATCTCCGTCATCGTGTATCTGTCCGCCTTCTCTCTGCTCATCCAGATGATGCTGACTGGACGGAAAAAGAAGCTCGTCGTGGAGGCCAACAAGACCACCACGGCGGATATACCGGCAGAGGCGGAGACACAGCCACTGGATGCGCCGCCGGAGGACATACCGGACATACCGATGGAGGAAGCACCGCAGGTGCCTGAGCAGCCGGAGGAAGGAGGGGAGCAGGCATGACATTTCTGATCCAACAGACCATGATCTACGCCGTTCCCCTGATGATCGTGGCGCTGGCCGGTGTGTTTGCCGAGCGCAGCGGTATCATCAACCTGGCGTTGGAAGGTATTATGATCCTGGGTGCGTTTATCGGCGTGCTGTTCGTGAACATCATGCAGACCAACCACGTCTACGACGCGGCCAAGGCTGCCGGCGACTGGGTGGCTTTGCAGGGCTTTGAGCTGCTGGCTATGCTGGTGGCGGCCATATTCGGCGCCATTTTCTCCCTGCTGCTGAGCTTTGCCTCCGTAAATCTGCGGGCGGACCAGACCATCGGCGGTACGGCGCTGAACCTGATGGCTCCGGCCCTGGTACTGTTCCTCATCCGTATCATCGCCAACCAGAACACCCTGCAAATGGCCACCGGCGATGCGGCCAGTTGGTTCATGATCAAGAAGACCACTCTGGGCTACGCGAAGACGGACGACCTGGGCTTCCTGGGCAATACCTTCCTGCACAAGGTGTATCTGGCGACCTATATCTGCATCATCATTTTCGTGGTGCTGTCGATCCTGCTGTACAAGACCCGGTTTGGCCTGCGGCTGCGCTCCTGCGGTGAAAATCCCCAGGCGGCGGACTCCGTGGGTATCAACGTGTACAAGATGCGCTATGCCGGTACGACCATCTCCGGCGCGCTGGCCGGCATGGGCGGCTTTGTCTACGCCCTGACCACGGCCAACTGCACGGCCAACGGCGATGTGGCGGGCTTCGGCTTCCTGGCGCTGGCCGTTATGATCTTCGGTAACTGGAAGCCGCTGAACATCGCCGGGGCGTCGCTGCTGTTCGGCCTGTTCAAGTGTATTGCCGCGGCGTACTCCAGCCTGGATATCAACGGCGACGGCGTGTATTGGCTGGCGGAGATCGGCATCAGCTCCCACGTGTACCGTATGCTGCCGTACCTGATCACGCTGGTGGTGCTGGCCTTCACATCCAAGAAATCCCGCGCACCCAAGGCGGAGGGTATCCCCTACGACAAGGGCCAGCGGTAAAAGAAGCATAAAAAAGAAGCACCCGCGCGGGTGCTTCTTTTTGCGCTGTTTTACATGGATTTTACAAAAGATGGCCTGCGAACTTGACATTTATACCGTACAATGTAGATGGACAATAAGGTGACATCTGAGAAAATGTAAAGTTGAGGGAAAGAAAATGGATATTTTTCATGCGCTGACCATGCTGGGCGGGCTGTGCCTGTTTCTGTTCGGCATGAATTTCATGGGCCAGGCGCTGGAGCGCCGGGCCGGCGGCAAGCTGCGGACGCTGCTGGATAAAATGACCGGCAGCGTGGGTGCCGGTTTCCTGACCGGACTGGGCATCACCGCCATCATTCAGAGCTCATCGGCCACCACCGTCATGGTGGTGGGCTTCGTGAACTCCGGGCTGATGACCCTGCGGCAGGCTATCAATGTTATCATGGGCGCCAACGTGGGCACCACGGTGACGGCGGTCTTTGGACTGAGCCACATAGACCGGCTGCCGCTGGGCGATCTGCCGCAGACCATGGCCACCCTCATCGGGGGCAGCCCGGAAAAGGATTTCCGGCTGGAATTTGACTATGATGGGGCGCGGTTCGCGGCCGATACCCGGGAGTACCGCGCGGTGCTGGGGGAGGAGATCTCCCTGGCGGAGCCGGAGGTACTGGCGTTCATTACCGGGCAGGTGGCCGAAGGGATCGCCGAGTGCTGCCCCGCCCCGGAGAAGCTGTAAATTCGCGAAAGGCGCCGGCGGCCCCGCAGGGGCTGCGGCACAGCCGCAGAGGTGGGCCGGAGGCCCGACCACATCGGCCGCAGGCCGATGCCCTGCGGGGCCGGACCTGCGCCTTGCAGGGGCCGGCGGGAAGAGTATGGCAGAGACTACGCCACCTTCACCTGACAAGAGCGCATATGTTTTTTGTGGGCGTGAATACCGCTCGACATGGAGCGCAGTCCGCAACGACAGGATGACACAAGTCAGCACAGGTTTTCACCGCCAAGGTGTGTGTCCTTGTCAAATGAAGGTGCTGGTAGTTGACGATATAGAGGAACAATTCCGGAAGGAACTAAGGAGGAACCATTCTCATGGCAAAAAGAAAGACCGTCGTGCCGTTCCACGGGACGGCCGAGCAGGAAAAGGCGCTGCGGGAGCTGATAGCGGCCCACAAGGAGCAGCAGGGCGCGCTGATGCCGGTGCTGCAGGGGGCGCAGGAAATTTACGGTTACCTGCCCATTGAGGTGCAGACCATCATCGCAGAGGAGCTCAATATTCCGCTGGCGGAGGTTTACGGTGTTGTGACCTTCTATGCGCAGTTTACCCTCAATCCCCGCGGGACCTACAACATTGGCGTGTGCATGGGCACGGCCTGCTATGTAAAGGGCGCCGGCGATGTGCTGGAGCGTATCCAGAAGCGGCTGGGCATAGAGCCCGGCGGCACCACCCCGGACGGCCGCTTCTCGATGGAGGCGAC
>ENA-OUQF01000192-OUQF01000192.1-human-gut-metagenome-genome-assembly--contig:-NODE-192-length-56835-cov-10.768492_pt1 | contig 56835 bp, 48 predicted proteins | sample MGYA00237947_ERZ548826 | MGnify/ENA primary metagenome ERZ548826 (study PRJEB26490, sample SAMN05194701) | human gut metagenome | biome: terrestrial biome; feature: human-associated habitat; material... | reverse complement strand
CATGTGATTTTGATACGGTTTTACCATCTTTAGTTATGAGAATTTTGGGAAAGAAAGTGTTTTTTGATATTTTTGATTGGTTTAGTGATGAAGTTAAAACAGGGAAAAGTTGGATCGATAAACCAATTAATTTATTAGAAAAATTTGCTGTTAGGCATTCTGATTTGGTTATCTTATGCGAAAAAGGAAGACTTAGGCAGATACAATGTACTCCTAAGAATTACATTGTTATACCCAATGTACCTTCGCAATTATTGGGACAAATTAATTCGACTAAAATAGTAAAGGAGAATGTATCATGGCCTATTGTAATTGCATATGTAGGAGGAATTGTTCACTCTAGAGGTTTATTAGAACTTGTTGACTGCATTTCTGGCGATGATAGGTTTGCTTTGAAAATTGCTGGTTTTGGGGATTCTATAATTGAAAACGCCATTAAAGCTGCAGCGCAAAAATATATGAATATAAATTTTTACGGAAAAGTATCATATGACCGGGCATTGGAAATTATGAGGGAATCTGATGTTTTATATGCAATGTATTACAAAGACAACGCAAATCATATTTACGCAGCTCCAAATAAGTTTTATGAATCCATATATTTGAATAAACCTGTTATTACTACAGAAGGAACTTTGGTCGGAAATATGGTGAAACAGTATAGAAATGGATTTGTGATATCCGAGGGGAAACAAGCGCTGAGTGATTTTCTAAATAGCCTTACTCCTCAATCAATATACATGAAGAAGCAGGATATGGGTAGGATCAAAGATTGGGAGAAAAAGATTCAAAATTGTTTTTCTCAATACATAAAAGCTATCAATGATTAATACGGTTTTTATGATGTTGATTGATTGTAGTTAAGAGGAACATATATGGCAATTCCGAAAATTATAAAGGATATCTTCTGGAAGAATCCGCTTTTATCGGTTGAACAAAAAGATCGGTTGTATTATGAGCTGAAAAAAATTATTCGACATGAAGGGGTTACTGTTGATTCAACAGCAGCAGAACCTCTCATTGAAAAATATATTGCGCAGATTTTGGCTGTTCCGTCAGCAAGGAGTAAGGAATATTGTGATTTTTCTGATATTAGATTTGAAAGACAGTCTACGGATCCGAAACTAATTGCATATTACCTTCCACAGATGCATCCAACACCTGAAAATGATGCTTGGTGGGGGCGCGGAGTAACGGAGTGGAATAACGTTTCACGAGCGGTTCCACAGTATGTGGGGCATTATCAGCCTCGGCTTCCTGGAGAGTTGGGATTCTATGATTTGCGGCTTAAAGAAAATCTGAAACGCCAGATGGAACTGGCTAAGATGTATGGTTTGTATGGATTCAGCTGGTATTACTACTGGTTTGATGGGAAACGACTGCTTGATAGACCGCTTGATATGTATGTGAATGATAAAACACTTGATTTCCCATTTTGTATCTGCTGGGCAAATGAAAGCTGGACGAAGGGCTTTTTCGGGAGTTCTAAAGAAGTCATCATGAACCAGAGTGAAACCGTTGAAAGCTATAGGATTTTCATCAAGGATGCTGTGAAGTATCTTCAGGATGACAGGTATATCACAGTGCAAGGGAAAAAGCTTCTGATCGTGTATAAACCGCAAAGTGTACCTGATTGCCGAAATACTTTGGCTTATTGGAGAGAGTATTGCTTACAACATGGAGTCGGTGATATTTATATTCTAGGATGTTGGACGGCTGATGTGCCAAATGACTTGATTGAAAAAGGATTTGATGCGGCAGGAGAGTTTCAGCCGGGGTCAATTTTACCTTATTGCGAAAAAATCAATCAAAAATTACCATTTATCAATAAAAAATTCATTGGAGAAGTCTATAGCTATAAAGATATCGTGGAGCATCGGGTATATGCTAAGAATTTTAAGGGGAAAGGAATGTATAATGCAGTCATGCCTATGTGGGATAATACACCTCGTAGGAATGACAGAGGAAACGTAATCTATGATGGTGCAACTCCACAGTTGTACAAAAAGTGGTTGATGAACGTTATTCGTCACTATCACAATGACTGCCAGCTCGAAGAGCCTTTGATTTTTATCAATGCTTGGAATGAATGGGGTGAAGGAGCTTACCTGGAACCTGATCGCTTTTATGGATATGCATACTTGGAAGCTACAAAAGATGCCATCTTGGCTTGTCGAGAGCAGGATAGCTAGGAAACGGCGGAAGAGAGAGAAGATACTTTAATGATAGATAAAAAAACATTGGAGTCATCATACTTAACTATAATGATTCCGAGACGACGCGAAAGCTGTGTGAGACAATTCGGGTCTATGACAGCATAGATCATATCGCAGTCGTGGATAACCGGTCGCCGGATGGCTCTTTTGTTGCGTTGCAGTGCTTATCTGATGAGAAAGTCGATGTTCTCCAAAGTGACAAGAATGGTGGCTACTCATATGGAAACAACTTCGGTGCTTTTTATCTGATGGATCATTATCATATGGACATTCTTCTCATCGCGAATCCAGATGTGGAGTTTACCGAAACCTTTCTGATCCAGGTGGTGAGAGATATGGATAAATACCAGGTCCAAGCGGCATCTGGTTATATGAAGATGCCGCCGCACGCAATCTACCCCATCATGAATAAGAAAATCAATTCCTGCGCCCGCGAGACACTCGAATGTACACTCCTTCTGAAAAAGCTCTTCCCCTTCCGTGGTGAACTCGTATGTCCTGGGATGGGCGTTCAATACGTCCAGTGGCTTCCCGGATCCCTCTTCGCTATCGATGCCCACGTCTATCGCTCGCTCGGCGGACTGGACGATCTCGTCTTCCTCTTCTATGAAGAGCAGATCCTTGGAAAGAAATTTCTGAAAACGGGCTATCGCATGACCGTCGACACGGACATCTCCTATTTCCACAACCACTCCGTCTCCATCAGAAAGTCCATGAAGCGCTATAAAGCGGTGAAGCGGCTTTTTCTTTCCAAATATTTCTTCTATACCGAGTATGGAGAGATATCGATGACTGAGAAGCTCCTTCTCCGTGTAGCCATCGCCTATGGCCTTTTTATTATGAAATAGTATAAAATAGAGGCAGGCACTGGAATGATGAAAAATAAGGGAAAACGGATCCTGCTATTGAATCAGCGTTTCCTAGATGAAAAAATGTAAGTTGTATGCAATAAAGAAAGGTTCAAGCGATGAAAGGTATTATTTTAGCAGGTGGCAGCGGCACCCGTCTCTATCCGCTGACTATGGTCACATCGAAGCAGCTGCTTCCGATTTATGACAAACCGATGATCTTCTATCCCCTCTCCACACTCATGCTGGCGGGGATCAAGGATATCCTCATCATCTCTACCCCAAAGGATCTGCCAAACTTCGAGCGCCTTTTAGGTGACGGCTCGCGCTATGGCATCCACCTCTCCTACAAAGTCCAGCCCTCTCCCGACGGTCTTGCGCAGGCCTTCATTCTGGGGGAAGAATTCATCGATGGCGGGCCCTGCGCCATGATACTGGGAGATAACATATTCTACGGCGCAGGCCTCACAAAGTACCTGAAAGAAGCTGCCTCCCGCACGGAAGGTGCCACGGTCTTTGGCTACTACGTCGACGATCCGGAGCGTTTCGGCGTTATCGACTTCGACGAAGAAGGGCGTGCCAAGTCCATCGAGGAGAAACCTGCTCATCCGAAGTCGAACTACGCTGTGACGGGTCTTTATTTCTATGACCAGAACGTCTGCGAATATGCGAAACAGGTGAAGCCCTCCGCGAGAGGCGAGCTTGAGATCACAGATCTCAATAAGATCTATCTTGAAAAAGGAAATCTAAACGTAGTCACCCTGGGCCGCGGCTACGCCTGGCTCGATACCGGCACGATGGACTCCCTCTACGAAGCCACCGAATTCGTCCGCTCCGTAGAAACCCGCGCTGGCATCCACATCTCCATGCCGGAAGAGATCGCTTACGTGAACGGCTGGATCGATAAGACAGCTTTGGCAGAAAGTGCGAAAGAGTATGGCAAGAGCCCGTATGGACAATATCTCCTGAAGGTCGTGGAGGGGAAGATACGGATCGAGTAGGGAGAAGTGCGATACCTTTGGTGGTAGCAAAGCACCTGCTGGCTGCTGATCGATGTACTCTGCGTTTGTAGGATTACAATACATGTGTTACACATTGAAAACATGAAAAGCGAGATATCCTTGTGATATAGTTAATTCGTCAAAAGAAACCTTTATCAAAGGAGTATCTCGCATGAACAGTATATCACAACTTATGAAATATCGTAGATCTATGGTCGAATATGCATTGAAGCATGGCGTTACTAAAACTGCCATCAAATACAATACATATCGACAATACGTATATCGCTGGCTTCGACGTTATGATGGCTCACTGGAGTCCCTACGTAATAAATCCCGCAGGCCAAAACACCATCCCAAAGCACATACAGCTGCGGAATTAAAGCTCATTCAGGATATGAGGCGTCGAAATCCAGAAGCCGATCTGGTGGTTTTCTGGGTAAAGCTGCGTCAGCGTGGATACAGTCGTTCAGTTACCGGACTTTACCGTACATTGAAACGCATAGGGGTGACTCCGGTGAAACCACCTAACCCCAAATATGTGCCCAAACCCTATGAACAGATGCTGTATCCAGGGCAGCGCATCCAGATTGACGTAAAGTTTGTGCCGTCCGCATGTCTGACTGGTGAAGCCAAAGGAAAACGCTTCTATCAATATACAGCCATTGATGAGTTCTCACGCTGGCGTTATGTGGAAGCCTTTGAAGAGCACCGCATCTACTCTTCCATGATATTTCTGTTGCATCTCGTTCAGGCTTTCCCGATGCCTATTGAATGTGTGCAGACAGATAACGGCACCGAATTCACTAAACGATTCACCAAAGCAAGTCTTGACGAAGACCTTACTCTTTTTGAGCGTAAATTAAAGGAATTAGGCATCAAGCACAAAAAGATTCGTCCCTTTACCCCAAGACACAATGGGAAAGTAGAACGCAGTCATCGCAAGGATAACGAACGCTTTTATGCCACACATTGTTTCTTCTCTTTTGAAGATTTCAGAATACAACTCAAAAGATATAACTATCGAGATTATAACTGCTTCCCAATGCGACCGCTTAGATGGAAATCTCCAAAAGATACACTCCATGATTTCATCAAGCACGGTGTAACATATGTTTGACAAACCAACATTTATGGGTGATTATACTTTTTACCAGATTAGAGGGAATATCTTATAGGGAATTTTCCGGAAAGGGAGTAAGATGGATAATACAGTGACCGTTGCGGCTATAACAGCTTTAGTAACCAGTTTGGCATCAAAAGGAGCTGAAGGACCGGCTCATACCATCAATCTGTTGTGGAAAGTAACCCTTGGCCGATGGGATAAGCCTTTGGAAAGGTATATTGAACGAAGAGACAGCGACAAGGAGCAATATGCCGAAGAGATTTTAAAAGAGACAAATAAAATTCCGGCAGATAATATCAAGCTCGAAGCAGATATAAGTATTATTGGCCCGGCACTGGAGGCTTCAAAATATTATATCGGGGATGCTGTATTGCGAAGCATGTTTGCTAAACTCATTGCTGCATCTATGGATTCTCGTCATAATGGGGAAGTTCATCATGCATTTGTAGAAATCATCAAGCAGATGAACCCGATAGATGCAAAGGTACTGGCAGATTTGAAAGATTCATCTCATGTACTTTATTGTACTGTAAAAAGACAGGAGACAACTGATGTATACTGTGATTTGTATATGTCCAATCGCTTTCCTGAACCATCCGCAGAAAGTTCATTGGCTATTTCTAACCTGGAGAGACTAGGCCTTATTCATGTATCGCGTTATATGCAATTTTTTTCAGATGAGGATGATATTATCTTGAAATCTCTGGTGAAGAAATTTAAATCCACAAATTATTATAAAGAATTGCCTGATACAGATAACGCACATTTTTTTATGAATGAGGTCTTATTAACGCCTCTGGGAGTTAAGTTTAGAAATATATGTCTTTGATGCAGGTATTATGAATTTTACCAAAGACAGGTTACTCATCATATGAAGGTAAGCAAGCATACGTAAGTTCTTTGCCTGCTTATTCGATTTTGATGTTGAGGAGTTTAAGATTCATGATTTTTCCTCATTCCTTTTCTTCGTTATGGAAGATGGGACGGAAATAGTTACGAGTCTTCTTCTGAAGAAACAATAGCTTTGTTAATCTTTATTTGTATCTTGCAAGTAATCAGTATGTATCCAGCACAGAGGGGCATCACCGACGGGTTGGTTTACAGCAAAAATGGCTGGAGCTTGCTAGACTATCATATCAATTATCCATTATCTGACAAAATACGACAGAATGTGGCTCTGAAATAAAGCAAAACATTCACTTATTTATCTTACATTTGACAAATGCCAAGTGTATCTGATTTCTTTGGCAGTTGGTATTATAAAATGAAAGTGGGGAAAGCAGTGAAGAAAGACACGACTAGTCAATGTCAGCGAGCTTTTTATGACTGGTATCAGCTATCTTTACAAATATTATTTATTATTTTTTTGAATATTGTTATTGTGGCCGGTTTGAGTCTTTATGGTGATGATATCAAGACTTGGTTGGTAAATCAAATTGAGCCTCATGAAGATCAATTAACGGATTGCATTCTGATTTTATTTGTTCTTGCATCTCAATCAAATTATCAAATCTTTGCTTTGATAATTTGGATTCCTGCTATGTGCCTTTTGTTTCGATGGATAAGGAAAATAAATAAGACATATATTTTGAATGGAAACTCTGAGTTTCGTGGGTTACATATTCATTCTTATTGGGAATACTGGGTAGCATATCACCTGCTCGGAGTAAGGAAATGTAAACTGACTCTTGTGCCTATACCAATGCAGTTCAAGGTTATTTTGCAGGGGCCATTTTTCGATTATTTATACAAGGAGGGGGTTCAAGAGACAAGCGTTGACAGCAAGTCTTCTATTTTAATTTGCCAGAATGGACAACTGAATGATGAAGACAGCGAGATAAATTTGATTCTTATCGATACATATCCTGTCAAATTGGAGAAACAGTGTCCTCATGCATTGATGAGGAAGACTTTGGCCATTAGTCGTTATCAAGGCAACTTTACCAGAACCCATAGCCGCAAATTTGTGGAGAGCATATTAAATGAGGTGAGAAAGCTGCCGCCAACAGTTACAACACTTCATGTTTATTCGACACTAAATCCTTGGAATACATATGAAATAGCAAAAGAAGTTTTCAAAACAGGCGGAAGGGATTCCGTTGCATGCTTGTATGTTTATTACCAATCAGCGGAAGGCAATCGCCCGTTTAATCATGCTGAAAGAATTAATTTAAAGTAATGGAGGATATTTCTATGATTTCGGTAAATCGTTTGGATGATATCTTGAACCGTATTTCTCATGCTTTGGATATTGGCGATGATCTTTTTAAAGAGGCGGAAGAAGAGTATTCTTATTTAGGAGATTGGATTAATAAAAAAATTGATGAAGAATATATTCCTTATGCGGTAGACATTTACCCGCAGGGATCTATGGCTTTGGGGACTGTTGTTCGTCCTCTGCTTGCAAAAGGTGAGAGTGATACGTTTGATTTGGATTGGGTGTTGGCTTTTCGTGATGACTATGGTTTAAGTCCAAGAGAAATGAAATGTGAAATTGTCCAGTCCTGGCTGCAGGATTATCTTAATAGGTTTGGCTATAGAAATGGTCAGATAGAAGAAAAACGCCGCTGTTGGCATGTTGAAAATAATGATCATCCTGGGTTTCACACAGATGTTGTGCCCGGATATGTAAAAGCTGAGATGTTGCAAATTACAGATAAAAATGAAGCTAATAGTATATATTCTTATATTCCCAGTAATCCTAAAGGATATCAGGAGTGGTTTTTCAAAAGGTGCGAGATTAGAAAACACGCTTTACATGAAGCATATGAACGTGAATTTCGGGCAGATGCCAAAATAGAAAGGCTTAAGAGAAACAAATTGAAGACGCCACTGCAGAAGGCTATACAGATACTCAAGCGTTACAGAGATGTACAGTTTCAGAGTGTGGACGAAGAAGAACACATTAAGCCAATCTCCATTATTATAACTACTCTGGCGGCTACTTTTTATGAAAATGAAGATAGCATTTTTGCTACAATCGAGTCGTTTCTTCAGAAAGCAGAGTCTTATATTGAGTCTAATAAAACTGTGAATGGATATTTTATTGCAGATCCAAGTAATAAATCAGAAAATTTGGCGGATAAATGGAATATGTATCCGGAAAGAGCAAAGGCTTTTTTGGACTTCCTTTACAGTGCACGGAATGACTTTGATATAGAAAAGTTGACAAGGATGGATTCTATTGAGTTGTCAAGGCATCTGAAAAAGATACTTGGTGAAAAGATGATTACGGAAGTATATAATGAGATTGCTGAAGAAAGAAAATTAGCGCAGACGCAGGGGAAATTAAAAGTGGATCCGCGGAAAGGTACTCTCTCTGCTGCTGGAAGTATCATAGTTCCTGCGTCTCATCACTATGGAAGGTAAGCTTATGGCTGTTAATGAGCTTAGTCTATCTCTCCAGTTGCTTCATATAAAAAAATATTATGGGAAATGTATCAAGTCTATAAAAATTGAGGAGAGCAGGTTGATTTGTATTATAAACTTGAGACCTTGCGAAGAAAGTCAGGCATATACAATTAAAATAGAATGCAAGAAATCGAAACGCCCGAGGGTATGGCTTTTGTCTCCCTGCCTGGAAAAGGTCAATGGAAAATTACCTCATCATTTATATCCAGCCAATAAAAATGATAAGTATCCAGAGCTATGTGTATATGATTCCAGAAAAGGATACAATGAACTTCCTAAGAATAAGCCTTTTGCACGTACCCTGATACCTTGGATCCTTTCATGGCTGAATGCATATGAATTTTGGCTTATTACCGGGAAATGGCATCACGCAGAAGTAGTTGCTGGGAAACAGTTCAATTAAATCTTGTGGTGATATATGATATGGATAGGGACATTATCAATAAAGGATTAAGATTTAGCTTTGACTAAGAGTATTTGATATGTTGATGAAAGCTTATGGTTATGCAGGAGAAGGTTTTCAATGATAAAGAATAAGTTTCCCGCGTTCCGATATAGATATGGTTTGGCGTCTATCGTATTATGAAGAAAATTAGATTATTTTATAGCTTATTAGCGCCCGAAAAAACTAAAGTAGTAAAATAGATGTATCTGAAATGTATATTGTTATCAATAAAGGATGAAATGACTGATGTCTAAATTATTAACCATTTCCATTGCAGCTTATAATGTTGAAAAAACAATAGAGGAATGTTTGGATTCTTTTTTGCCATGCAAGCATTTGAATGATCTCGAAATTCTTGTAATCAATGATGGGTCTCATGATCGGACAGCGGAGATTGTAGCAGGATATGAGAAGAAGTATCCAAAGAGCATCCACCTTGTCAATAAGGAAAATGGCGGGCATGGGTCGACTTTGAATAAGTCTTTGGAGCTGGCTTCTGGGCAATTCTACAAGGCGGTCGATGGGGATGACTGGGTTGATGTGAGCGAGCTGGACAGACTCTGCGATTGTTTGGAAAAGACGGAAGCGGATCTGGTGGTGGACCGATACAAGAAAGTTTATCTGGATCATACACAGGTAGTTGACTTGGGGAAAGGCTATGCATTGGGGAAAGTGTATTCCTTTGATGAGCTTTTTGCTGAGAAAAAATGTGAAGAAACGATCTTCGCCATGCATAGCTCGACAATACGGACAGAAAGACTGCACGCAGTGGGAATGAAGGTTCAGGAGCATTGCTTTTATGCGGATAATGAGTTGGATTTTTACATTGTCTTAGCCGCTGAAACGGTGTTATTTACTGATACTTGCGCTTATCAGTATCGATTAGGGAGTGCAGGGCAGAGCGTTAGTCCTGAAGGCATGTTTAATCATATAGAAGATTTAATTAAAATTACGAGAAATTTGACAAATTTGCTTCATAAATACAGGGGACAACACAAGAATCAGGCAAAAGATGCCGGTCTGTTTGCCGTTGTCAATGCATGCTATGCATCAATGCTTGGTCATTATACTAGAACTATTCAACGTCCAGAGAAAGACCAATTGCTCGTTGAATTTTTACGTGATGTGAAGAAGAAATATCCTACATTGATTGATCAAATGCATTTATCCAGAATAGACCGCTATGTGGCAGGGGATCCGGCGAAACGCGTGCCTGCCATCCGGAAGGCGAGGAAGACGTGGTGGTTTAAGGCTTTGCGGCAGCTGAAGCATCTTGTGGCTTCGGGGAACCGTTGATTTTGAAATATATCGGTAGGGAAGATGGCTTTTCGATATCAGACGCTAGACCCAGAGATGTCAGGTGTCTAACGTCTCTGAGTCTATCTTCTCTACGTCTCATTATTTCAACATCTTTCCTAAAAGGAGATTCCATATGAATCATTATGATTATCTGATTGTTGGCGCAGGTTTATTCGGTGCCGTTTTTGCGCATGAAGCCAAAAAAATAGGGAAAAGTGTCCTCGTTATCGAGAAACGGGATCATATCGCTGGCAACGTGTACACGGAAGACATGGAAGGAATCAATGTACACAAGTATGGAGCGCACATCTTTCATACAAATCTGAAGCATGTCTGGGACTATGTGCAGCAGTTTGCCACATTCAACCGTTTTACCAATTCACCGGTAGCCAACTATCATGGCGAGCTCTATTCCCTGCCCTTCAATATGTACACCTTCAATAAAATGTGGGGCGTCGTGACGCCGGAGGAGGCGGCGGTCAAGATCGAGGAAGAGAGACGGGCAGCCGGCATCACAGAGCCGAAGAATCTGGAGGAACAGGCGATTTCCTTGGTCGGGACGGACATCTATGAAAAGCTCATCAAGGGTTATACGGAAAAGCAGTGGGGACGTCCCTGCAGCGAGCTTCCTGCTTTCATTATCAAGCGACTCCCAGTGCGTCTGACTTTTGATAATAATTACTTCAATGCACTTTATCAGGGGATCCCTGTCGGAGGCTATACGAAGATGGTGGGAAATATGCTTCGCGGCGTCGAGGTGAAGCTCGGCATCGACTATCTGGCGGACAAGGAGAAGTGGAATAGCATGGCGGAGCATGTCATCTACACTGGTCCGATCGATGCCTATTTCCACTACGACCTTGGACCACTGGAATATCGCAGTGTGCGCTTTGAGACAGAAGTCTTGGATCAACCGAATTTCCAGGGAAATGCAGCAGTGAACTACACGGATCGAGAGACGTCATGGACGAGAATCATCGAGCATAAGTGGTTTGAATTCGGTAAAGACAGCGAAGGGAATGATCTTCCGAAGACCGTCATCAGCCGAGAATACTCTTCGGAATGGAAAGTGGGCGATGAGCCATACTATCCGGTCAATGATGAGAAGAATGGCGCGCTTTATCAGAAATATAAGCAGCTGGCAAAAAAGGAGACGAAGGTCATTTTCGGCGGACGTCTTGGCGAGTATAAGTATTATGATATGGATGCGGTGATCGATTCGGCGCTGAAGTGCGCAGAGAAGAGACTAGAAGAATAGGGGACATTAGATATCAGAGTTCAGAGGTTAGCCTTGAGACTTGCATGCTAATGTCTCCAAGTCTCAAGGTGTCATAAATTTCATTTCCTGTGCGGTATCTATGGAAAAGGTGGCGTGGTATGGATCATATAATGCGAAATTTGGATAAGATCGAGCGGTGGCTGTTGTATGCAATGGTCGTGACGATCCCGGTGAATGGGCTTCCCAAGGCGTATCCGATCCCGGATTTTATGAAGAATGTGCCGTACTTCTTTCTGATCTTACTGGTGGTACTGGCGGTGGTGCATTATATGCATAGACGGGAAGACTTCGGTAACTGGTCAAGAGGCGTGAAGTGGTATCTGGCGCTCTGTATCCTGTGGCCGTTCCTTTGTACGATCATCGGTGCCGTGCAGTTTCCCTACTGGGATGAGAAGGCAAATGAGTTTCTGCGGGATACCACGATGGTCAAGGTGATCGCGCATGTCTATCCGGCGATCATGACGAATGAAATGCTGCTGCATTTGAAGTACGGCATGTCGATGCTGATTGGTACAGTGAGGAGTCTGCTTCTGCCGCTTTTGGGAATCCCTTTCGCGCTATATGTGATGTTTCATGGGAAGACGAAGGAGTATATCCTGGAGACTATGAGCCGAGCCGCCGTGCTGGCCGCTTCGATGCTCTGCCTGTATTCTCTGATAGAGATTCCGTGGCTGCTGACGGGGAATGAATTTTGTGAGGGAATATTGAAGTGGATCAATGTGCATTTGTATGATATAAAGACTACACACGAATGGTGGCCGCCTTTGCTGTGGAATGGACAGCTTCGCAGTTTTACAATGGAGCCGTCATTCTTTGCTATTGTTTCCATTTTTATTGTTCCATTTTTATGGTATAGAGCTTTTGGTTTAAGAGAAAAGAAAATCATAGGGCTCCTTATATTATTTACCTATATGATTTTCATGACAAAAGCACGGACTGCGCAAGCAACTTATTTTGGGGAACTGATACTGCTTGCTATTTTCTCGGCATGGGGACGGTATCAAGATTGGATTGGCTCTTTACTAAAAATTTTTGCAGTTACGGTTATTACTTTGGGCGTATATTTATCTGCTCCTCTAGCTATTTCGCATATGAGAGAAAAGGTTGCCTCTGATATGACAATGGCAACAGAATTTGAAAAATATGTTAGCGAAGATGTTTTGTCGGTAGCTTCTGTATCAAAACGGTCGAATTTGGCGCGTATTGGTAATACGGTGGCTGTTTTTCATATCGGGGTGGAGCATCCAGTTTTTGGGATAGGCACGGGATTTGGAAGTCCTTATATCGCAGATCATATTCCCGCGTTTGCTCAGGATGATCAGGAGATATGTCATTGGCTGGCCATGCTAAGGGATGAAGGATTCTTGGATAGTCCTATCCCAACGTTTAATATGTTTGGTACAATGCTAATGCAGTATGGCATCTGTGGCTTGTTATTGTTCTTGATGCCTTTATTCTTTATAAGCAAAATGATTTTGTGTCAAATCCCCAAAATGCTGGGACACTACGGTTTTGTCTGTGTATTGGTTTCCCTGGGGGGTTCAATCGCTTGTCTGCTGAGTAATTATTTCTTCTATACCTATCCCCTCGCCTTAGGCACAACACTTCTTCTCTGCTTCCAAAGAGACACTAGAGAAAAGCCGGCGAGCGATAGAGGTTAGGAAATGGGTCTCCGATATCAGATGTCTGAAGTTTGAAGTCCGATGTCTAGAAGCTAATGTCTCTCCGTCTCCAAGTCTGCCAATCGAACGTTTCAAATTACTACATCCAAGAGGATATCTTGAAAAATACTCGTTTACTTGAAAATATATTCTCCATGGTGACGCTTCGTGCCATGGAATATATCCTGTCATTTATTTTAGTCCCCTACTTGCTCCGCGTGCTGGGGCCGGCGCAGTATGGGGCGATCGCTTTCATGCAGGGGATCATCGGCTATTTCAGCCTCTGCATCAACTACGGCTTCCCGCTGATCGCGCCGCGAGATATCGCGCAGGCGAAGGAATCAGATATTCCGCGACTGTTTTCGGCCTATTTCTGGGCGATGGTGCTCTTGTGGCTGCTGGTGTCGGTCGTTTTCTTTGCCGGATACCAGCTTCTCTTGCTGGTGTATCCGGTGACGCTGGATTTACTGCTATTCTTTGCGGTCTATACATCTGTGATCGGTCTGGTGATATTCCCCATCTGGTACTTTCAGGGGATCCAGCAGATGCGCTATATCACGATCCTCAACTTGTCCGGGCGCCTGGTCACGATGCTGCTGCTGTTTCTTCTGGTAAGGTCGCCGGACGACTATGTGATGGCGGCTTTTCTGATGTCTTGCACGCCGCTTTTTGCGGGTATCCTTTCCTGGAAAGTGATCCATGATATCAGTCCTGGCATTCTGCGAAAGCCTGTATGGAAGGATATGCAGGCAGCGTATAGAGAAGGGTGGCAGATTTTTGTTTCCTCGCTGGCGGTGAACTTGTATACAACGAGCGATATAGTCATTCTCGGTGTTTTAACGAATGATACGATCGTAGGCTATTACAGTGGGGCTGATAAGCTGATTGGCTGTATCAAACAGGCTGTCAGTGCAGTGAATGCTGCGGTGTATCCCTATATCAGCAAAGTCATGCAGGAGTCTATCGAGCAGGGGCTTCATTTCCTGAAAAAGCAGCTGCTGGTATATATCGTCGCAGGCGTGCTGGGCGGAGCCGTGCTCTACCTGCTTTGTCCCTGGGGCATCCCGTGGCTTCTGGGGGAAAAGTATATCCCCTCGATCGGACCGCTCCAGGTCATGGCTTTCGTGCCGCTGGTGGTGGCGATGAGTAATGTCATGGGGTATGAGACGATGCTTCCTTTAGGAATGGAAAAGATCTACAGCAAGGTATTGATCACAGCCTCTGTTTTTAACCTGATCATCATCTGTCCGCTGATCTCATGGAAAGGTGCAGAAGGTACAGCCTTGGCGATGCTTTGTACGGAGACGATGGTGACGGTCATCATGGCAGTGGTCTTATGGAAGAAGAGGATACTCCTTCGTTAAGGACCGTTGCTGAGGTGGTAAGAAAAGCTGATCCACTTGAGAATGATTTCATTTTGGGAGGAGAGAACCATGTATAAAATTCGTAAGGCTGTGATTCCGGCAGCTGGTTTCGGTACGCGTTTCCTGCCGGAGACAAAGGCGATGCCTAAAGAAATGCTGCCTATCGTCGATAAGCCGACGATCCAGTATATTGTTGAAGAAATCCTGGCAAGCGGGATCGAGGAAATCCTGATCATTTCTGGCCATGCAAAGCGGGCGATCGAGGATCACTTTGATTCATCCCCTGAGCTGGAGTCGCACTTGGAGGAACATGGGAAGGAGGCTTTGCTAGAAGAGATCCGGAAGATTTCTGGTATCAAGGTACACTATGTGCGCCAGCCGTATATGCGTGGCCTGGGGGATGCGATCCTGTGTGCCAAGGATTTTGTTGATGATGAGCCGTTTGGCGTCATTTTAGGGGATGATGTCGTGTATAACGAGGACGGAGAGCCGGCACTGCATCAGCTGATTCGGCAGTATGAGAAGACGGGAACAACGATTGTCGGGTGTCAGTTGGTTGCGGAGGAGCAGGTGTCCTCTTATGGTATCATCGATGGGAAATCAGAGATGGATCCTGATCTGATGAAGGTATCGGATATGATCGAGAAGCCGTCTGTCGCCAAAGCGCCAAGCCGTTTTGCTGCTTTGGGACGGTATGTGATCACTCCAGATATTTTTTCCATTTTGGAAGAAACAAAACCTGGGAAAGGTGGAGAGATCCAGCTGACGGATGCGCTTCGCGTACTGGCGCGAAATGGAAAGGTCTACGCTTACAATTTCAAAGGGCAGCGGTATGATACGGGAAATAAGCTCGGCTATCTCAAGGCTGTCGTGGAATTTGCTCTGCGCCGTGAGGATCTGGGAGCTGATTTCCGTGCATATCTGAAAGAGATCGTCGGAGAGATGTAAGAGGCTTTGGGGACTAGGAGACGTTAGATATTAAGACATCAGGTGGTAGGCTACAAGGTGGAAGGTGTCAGATTTCAGCTGCGGTGTATTTTATAGAATAAAAAGAGCTTGCGCGAGGGAAGAGAGACAGAGTATGCTTTTGACAGACAGACAGACAGACAGACAGACAGACAGACAGACAGACAGACAGACAGACCGTATTGACTGGATTGATATTGCGAAGGGGATCGCTATCATTCTGGTGATTGTTGGTCATACCGTGGAGTTTGGCGGACTCACGCGGAATTTCATTTTTTCTTTTCATATGCCATTATTTTTCATGTTGTCTGGATACACGACTCGTCTGGCGAAGAATCTGATGGAGTGCAGGAAGCATTTGCGTAAGAATGCGCTTCATTTGATGGGTCCATGTCTGTGCATAGGTGTCTTATCGATCCTTGCACAGTGGCTGAAAGGCGGAAATCTTTCACTTGATGCATTTTGGCAGATCACTCGTACTACGGCGGACGCGTATTATTGGGCTTCCGGTGTTTCTTTGCCGAAGCATCCGGCGGCAGGTGCTGTCTGGTTTCTTTTTTCTTTATTTTGGGCGAAAACGTGCATGGATGCCATCTCGCTTTGTTTTTCAAAAAAAAGAATTGGCATTGTCTTTTTGTCTATTGGCATGCTTGGTCTTTTATTGGGCTGGCGAGGAAAATGGCTGCCACAAAATGCAGATGTCACGATGGTGGCGGTCCTCTTCGTATATTTGGGAATGGTTTGGAAAGAGCATGCAGAAGTTTTTGATAGATATGAGCTGGGCATTTTTTTAGCGGTTTCTTGTGTATGGCTATATTGTCTGCGTCTTGGTATTTATATCGAAATGGCAGGGAGAAGCTACCCTTATTTGTCTGTCAGCGTGCTTGAGGCTGTATGTGGTACTTTTGCTATCTGTAGTCTGTGCAAGGCATTGGAAGAAAATAAACAGGTTAAGCATTTGATGGTATTTATTGGAAGGCATACGCTGCTGATTTTTTCAATGCACTGTTTAGACTGGATAGCCGTGGACGCTTGGATGAATCATCGGATGTGGATCCGAAATGTAGTGCGTACGGGTATGGTACTTGGCTGTTCGCTTTTATTTTATGAAATAAAAAATGCAGCCTGCCATGTGTTTGAAAGGCATGCAAAAAACTGAGGAGAAATATAAATATGACTATCATCGTAACCGGCGGGGCCGGATTTATTGGCTCGAATTTTATTTTTCATATGCTGAAGGCGCATTCGGAAGACCGCATCGTCTGTCTGGATAAACTGACGTATGCGGGGAATCTGTCGACGCTGAAGGGCGTGATGAATCTTCCGAATTTCCGCTTCGTGAAGATGGATATCTGTGACAGGGAAGCGGTTTATGGGCTCTTTGAAGAGGAGCATCCGGATGTGGTCGTAAATTTCGCGGCGGAGTCGCATGTGGATCGCTCGATCGCAAATCCGGAGATTTTTCTCGAGACGAATATCATCGGCACAGCAGTCCTGATGGATGCGTGCCGGAAGTATGGCATCGAGCGGTATCATCAGGTGTCGACGGATGAGGTGTATGGAGATCTGCCGCTGGACAGGCCGGACCTGTTCTTCACGGAGGAGACGCCGCTCCATACGAGCTCGCCGTACAGCAGCTCGAAGGCGAGCGCGGATCTTCTGGTGGGGGCGTATCACCGGACGTATGGGCTGCCGGTGACGATCTCCCGCTGCAGCAATAACTACGGACCGTATCAGTTTCCCGAGAAGCTGATCCCGCTCATGATCGCGAATGCACTCGCGGATAAACCACTTCCGGTCTATGGAGATGGAAAGAATGTGCGTGACTGGCTGTATGTGGAGGATCACTGCAAGGCCATCGATCTCATTCTGCAGCATGGCCGTGTGGGCGAGGTGTATAATATCGGCGGGCATAATGAGATGGGAAATATCGATATCGTGAAGCTCATCTGTGAGGCGCTGGGAAAGCCGGAGAGCCTCATCACGTATGTGCAGGATCGCAAAGGCCATGACCGCCGTTATGCCATCGATCCGTCGAAGATCCATGGTGAGCTTGGCTGGCTGCCGGAGACAAAATTCGCAGACGGTATCAAAAAGACGATCGAGTGGTATCTGACACATAAGGACTGGTGGGAAGAGATCGTGAGCGGCGAGTACCAGACGTATTATGAAAAAATGTATGAAAATCGATGAGAGGCGTGGGCGAGCATGAAGGTATTGGTAACTGGTGTGACGGGGCAGCTTGGCTATGATGTGGCATCTGAACTGTCACGTCGTGGTATCGAGCATAAAGGTGTCGGCTCGAAGGATATGGGTCTGACGGATGCGAAGCAGGTGGAGGCGGTCATCCGATCATATCATCCGGATGTGATCATCCACTGCGCGGCTTATACCGCGGTGGATAAGGCGGAAGACGAGTCAGATGTATGTATGGCGGTCAATGCGGATGGGACACTGGCTATTGCGAAAGCAGCGAAAGACATCGATGTGAAGATGGTATACATCAGTACGGACTATGTGTTCAGCGGGGAAGGAAATCTGCCCTTCGAGGTAGATGCGGAGAAATTTCCGGTCAATATCTATGGGATGACAAAGCTCTTCGGCGAACAGGCGGTGCAGATGCTTCTTCGGAAGTATTTCATCATCCGCATTTCCTGGGTCTTCGGCAAGAATGGGAACAATTTCATCAAGACGATGCTGAGGCTTGGCAAGGAACGGAAGGAACTGAATGTGGTCGCTGACCAGTGGGGTTCTCCGACCTACACAGCGGATCTTGCGCCGCTCATCTGTGATATGATCGAGACGGAAAAGTATGGCGTCTATCACGCGACGAATGAAGGCGTCACCTGCTGGGCTGATTTTGCGGCGGTGATTTTCAAGGAAGCGGAAATTTCCTGTGAGGTGCATCCGATCCCGACAGAAGCCTATCCGACCAGAGCCCGGCGGCCGAAAAACAGCCGCCTTAGCAAGAAGAGTCTGGATGCGGCAGGTTTTCATCGCCTGCCGGACTGGCGAGATGCGCTGAAAAGATACCTGATGGAGATCGGCGAGAAATAAAAAGGCGGGCTGTTGGCAGCAATAGTCAGCAGCTCTTTTTAGCATGGAGTCAATGAAAGGACAAGAATACGATGGGTCAGATCAAAGTCACAAAAAATGTGGGAGGCATCGAAGGACTCTGCATCATAGAGCCGGCTGTTCATGGGGATGCGCGCGGCTATTTCATGGAGACGTATAACCAGAAAGATATGGAAGAAGCAGGCTTTCATATCCGATTCGTCCAGGATAACCAGAGCATGAGCACGAAAGGCGTGCTGCGCGGGCTGCATTTTCAGAAGCATTATCCGCAGTGCAAGCTCGTGCGTGCGGTCAAAGGAAGGGTTTTCGATGTGGCCGTCGACCTTCGTGCGGATTCTGTCACCTATGGGAAATGGTATGGCGTCGAGCTGACAGAAGAAAATAAGAAACAGTTCCTCATCCCGGAGGGCTTCGCCCACGGTTTCTTGGTACTGTCGGATGTAGCAGAATTCTGCTATAAGGTGAATGATTTCTGGCATCCGAATGATGAGGGCGGCATGGCGTGGAATGATCCGGATATCGGGATCGAGTGGCCGGAGCTCAAGGGTGGGTACCATGGCTCTCCCGCGGCAGAAGGCTATACTATGGCCGATGGCACGTCTCTTACTCTGTCAGATAAGGATCAGAAGTGGATGGGGCTGAAAGAGACGTTTAAGTTTTGAGATGTTGAGACTAAGAGACGATAAACATCAGATAGCAGGACGGTCTTTTGCATGGTTGTGATAAAAACCGGGTATTTTATCAAAGGAAAGCAAGGCTTGTGATAAAATGGCCGGTTTTTATCACATGGGGGGAATGTGATATGATAAAAAGCAGGAGTTTTATCACTGGGATAGGAGGTGCGCTATCGCTATGGAATATATGCCGTTATGGAAAATTTACTATGTTTCTCCGGATACGTATGAGCAAGTCTATGCAGAGCGCTTTTATGCCTGCACGACAAAGCATTTTCCGATATCCGTCAAAGAGGTCAATCGAAAACAGGCGTATCCTTCTTTCCTTTGCTATAATGAGGAGATCTCACTGCTTATACAGACTATGTACCAGAAGTATATTCAGTTTACGAAGTTACTCGCGGAATGTCCTCCTGTGATGCTTCGGCAGTATGCCGTTTCTTGCCTGATCGAAGAGGTACAGGCCACCAATGAGATCGAGGGTGTCAGAAGTACTCGGAAACAAATCAAAGATATCCTCCAAAATATTCCGGTCTCTGCTGCATATCGGCATTTGGCAAGCTTGGTAGATCAGTATCTTCGGATTTTGAATCATGAGGGGGCTTCTTTCTCTACTTGTCGTGATGTTCGCGATTTCTATGATTCATTTGCTTTGGCAGAGGTGGTACAGGAGAATCCAGCGCATGCACCGGATGGGATTATTTTCAGAAAAGCTCCTGTGGAAATTACCAGTCAGACAAATCGGGTAAAGCATGAGGGACTTATGCCGGAGCAGGCGATCATAGAGGCGATGGATCAGGCGTTGTCTATTCTTCAGGCGGCAGAAATTCCGCTTTTGGTCAGGCTGGCGGCTTTTCACTATTTCTTTGAATACATACATCCGTTTTATGATGGAAATGGCCGCACGGGACGATTTATTGTGTCGTATTATCTGTCACGGGAATTTAGTCCGTATATTGCATTGCGGCTATCTGTGGAGATCAATAAACGGAAAAATGCATATTACAAAATGTTTGAGGAGACGAGCAGTCAGTGGAATCGAGGCGATTTGACGCCATTTATCCTGCAATTTATGGAGTTCATATCGCTGGCGTTTGATGATACGATTTCCTTACTTTCGCGAAAAAAGGAGCAGTTGAAACGCTTTGCCGCGCAGCTGAATGAAAAGGTGGCAGGGCAGGATGAGTTGACGAAAACGATCTATTATCTGCTGCTGCAGGCTTCTTTGTTCTCTGGTATTGGAATCACGATGGATCAGCTGATGGAGGCTACGCATAAGACTCGTGTTACGATCAAAAGCCGGCTGAGTAAAATACCGCAAGCCCATTATTGGGTGGATAAAAATGAGAAGCCATTTCATTATCGTCTGAATATGAAGATGCTGTTGGGAAGCAAAGAATGATTTACTCAAGCTTTGAGATGGCGGAAAGTTTGAAGTCTAATGTCTCTCCGTCTCATAGTCTCTAACCTTCCCCTTGACAAACGCAAAAAAGAAGTCTATAGTATGACCATACATGTGAGGATAGAGACATGATGGATCCTTGGTACACGCAAAGAGAGTCTGCGGCTGGTGGGAGCAGATGGTGAGGGGGATTGATTACCGCTCTGGAGCAGGAGGATCGAAATCTTCCCGGGTGGCCTCGTTACTGGGCCGACAAGTGGAGCTTTAGCTCTGATTTGGGTGGAACCACGGAATACAACTTTCGTCCCTTAGGGACGGAAGTTTTTTTATTGCTTTCATGTTGCTTTCTGCGAAGCGGCTGAAATGACAGAGCCAGGCAGAAAGCAGCAAAAATGGAAGCCACTGTCCCCAAGCAGTGAATGTCTGTTTTTAGAAAGGAAGATACTATGATTACGATTCGTCTGAAAGACGGAAAAGAGAAGGAGTTCGAGAGCGCGGTATCTCTGGCGGATGCAGCGAAGGCGATCTCCAACAGCCTTGGCAAGAATGCGCTGGTGGCGAAGGTGAATGGTGAGCTGACGGATCTGCGCGATCCGATCGTGGATGGTGCAGAGGTGGAATTCTTCACGAAGGAGGATCCGGAAGGTCTTTTCACGCTGCGTCATACGGCGTCCCATGTGATGGCACAGGCGATCCAGCACCTGTTCCCTGGCGTGAAGTTTGCTATCGGACCGGCGATCGATGATGGCTTCTACTATGATCTGGACTCTGATCATGTTTTCAGCCAGGAGGATTTCGCAGCGATCGAGAAGGAGATGTCGAAGATCGCGAAGGAAAATATCCCGCTGGTGAAGAAGGTGCTGCCGCGCGATGAAGCACTCCAGTATTTCAAGGATAAAGGCCAGGACTACAAGGTCATGCTGATCGAAGATCTGCCGGAAGAGGAAACAATCTCTCTCTATGAACAGGGTGACTTCACGGATCTCTGCGCGGGCCCGCATCTGAAGTCCACCGGCAAGGTGAAGACGTTCAAGCTGATGACGGTCGCTGGTGCTTACTGGCGCGGCGACTCCAAGAATAAGATGCTGCAGCGTATCTATGCGACGGCATTCTTCAGCAAGGAGGATCTTGACCACTATCTCTTCGTCCGTGCGGAGGCGGAGAAGCGCGATCACAGAAAGCTCGGCAAGCAGCTCGATCTTTTCTCCTTCCATGAAGAGGGCCCGGGCTTCCCGTTCTTCCACCCGAAGGGCATGATCCTCAGAAATAAACTGATGGACTATGAACGTGAGCTCTTCAAGGAATTCGGCTATGTGGAGATCATGACGCCGGTCATCCTGTCGAAGAAGCTGTGGCTGCAGTCTGGTCACTGGGATCATTACAAGGAAAATATGTACTTCACCCAGATTGATGACGAAGACTATGCGATCAAACCGATGAACTGCCCCGGCGGAATCCTTTTCTTCAAGACGCAGCAGCGTTCTTACAGAGATCTGCCGATGCGTGTCGGTGAATTCGGCCTCGTTCATCGTCATGAGTTGAAGGGCGCGCTCCACGGTCTTTTCCGTGTACGTTGCTTCACGCAGGATGATGCGCACATTTTCATGACGCAGGAACAGATGAAGGATGAAGTCATCAAGTGTATGGCGATGTATCAGAAGATGTATGGTGTCTTCGGTCTGGAATACCATGTCGAACTCTCTACCCGTCCGGAAAACTCCATGGGCAGCGATGAGCTGTGGGAGATCTCCACGAATGCGCTCCGTGAAGCCATCGAGACGGCGGGTGTACCGTACCAGATCAATGAAGGCGACGGTGCTTTCTATGGACCGAAGCTCGATTTCCATGTACAGGACTCTCTGGGACGTACCTGGCAGTGCGGTACCATCCAGATGGATATGCAGCTGCCGGAACGTTTCGATGTGAACTATATCGGTGAAGATGGAGAAAAGCATAGAGCAGTCATGCTGCACCGTGCGGGCTACGGCTCTCTGGAACGTTTCATCGGTATCCTGATCGAACACTATGCAGGGGCCTTCCCGACCTGGATCGCTCCGGTACAGGCGAAGATCATCCCTGTCACGGACAAGAATCTGGAATATGCGAAGTCTGTCGCAGCGGCTATGTCCGAGTCTGATATCCGTGTCGAAGTGGAAGAGGCCAATGAAACACTGGGCTACAAGATCCGCAAGGCACAGATGGAGAAGGTACCGTACATGATCATCGTGGGCGATCAGGAAATGAAGAGTCACACCATTTCTGTCAGAAGCAGAAAGAATGGCGACCTGGGGTCCCAGTCTCTCCCGATGTTCGTTGCAAACCTGATCCGCGAGATCAAAGAACGGGAAAACTGAGATGATTTATAAAGAATACCAGAGTGCTGATATCGCACGGGCCGCGCTCCGCATGTCTTTGACCGAGACGCGGGCAGATGAGAATGCGCTGAAGGAAAGGCTGGCGAAGGATGGCATCCGCGCTGTCGCTGTGAACTTTGGCGGGAAATTTCTGGATATCCTTCCGAAGATCTTCGAGTCGGCCATCGTGGCTGCCCAAAGACAGAAGGTCATCTCTGATACTCATGTGGGGGATGGCTCTGTGGTCGGAGCCATGGAGTCTGCCATCGAGCAGGTGAAGCCGATGGCGATCGGCATGAATGTCGGCGGCAAGATCGGTATCGCCCGCTGGAATGAGCATCTCTGCGTCGCGATCTTCGTTGGCGTGGGTGTGCTTCATTTCAATGAGGTCACGGTGGGCATGGCGCATCGTGTCCTTCGGAATGATCTGCCTGATTGAGAAAATCATAAGGGGCAGGGAGTGACTATCTCATAGCTATCCTGTATAAGAAAAGAGCCGGGGGCTTTTGCCTCCGGCTCTTTTTGATGGGAGAAAGAGGGAGCTATTTTTCTTGACAGAAAAAGCCGGAGGCGGTACATTGAATGAAATTCGATGGTTCGTTTGAGTGACAGGATGGGTGGAGGCTTTATGAAGGAAAAGATCAGTCTGATTCAAATGGATGTAGCGCTGGGACAGGTGGAAAGAAATTATGAAAAAGCCGTGCAGCTGATGGAGCTTGCGCTCGAAGACAAGCCGGACATTCTTGTCCTGCCGGAAACGTTAAACACCGGCTTCTTTCCGTCGCCGGACAGCGCACTCTATGCCGCTTCTGATGCAGATGGCGTGCAGACGAAAAAGGTGTTCGGAGCCTTTGCCAAGGAGCATGGCGTCAACATCGTGGCGGGCTCGGTCAGCGTTTTGGAAAATGGATGCGTTTTCAATCGAAGCTATATCTTTGATCGCAAGGGCGAGGTCGTTGCCTCTTATGATAAGATCCACGGCTTCAGCCCGATGGGAGAAACGAAGTCGTATACCGGTGGCTCTTCCACTGTCCACTTTACGCTGGACGGGATCGCCTGCTCGATGGCGATCTGCTACGACGTGCGCTTTTGTGAGCTGATCCGGACAGAAACATTGCAGGGCGTGGATCTGTTTTTCCTCCCCGCTGCTTGGCCGCTCGTAAGGAAGGAGCACTGGATCACGCTTTCTAAAGCCAGAGCGATCGAGAATCAGATGTTTTTCTGTGCCGTGAATGAATGCGGCCGTGCCGGTAGCACGCAGTACGGCGGAAACTCGATGCTCCTCTCGCCTCTTGGGGAAGAATTGCTCCATCTGGGGGAAAAGGAGCAGGTGGCCACGGCGGAGATCGATACGGATGTGCTGCAGGGCATCCGAGAGAGCATCAATGTGTTTCGTGACAGAAGACCGGAATTGTATCATCTGTAGAAAAATAGGGGAAAGGCGTTTCGCCCTTTGATTGCGCGTGAACGAGGTTCAGCGGGTTCAAGAGGTTCAGGGGGGGCGGCGCATAAAAATCAGAAGCGCCGCGGAGTATCAATCATGGCGATGCCCGAAGGTTTCTTGAAGAGCCGGTTTCCCGTTTGAGGCTTTCAAACATTGACCATTTTGACCGCGAATGACAAAGATTTCTCGTTTGCGCTCGAAATGACGGTGCGAGAGGGTTCGCAGTCCCCAGCCACCCCTATCGCCCAAGAAAACCATTTTGCAAAAAGTGCTTGACAAAAGTACCATGGATGGATATACTAATATGCGTAACTTACGTGCGGCCCGGTGGTGTAGTGGTCTAACATGCCGCCCTGTCACGGCGGAGATCGTCAGTTCAAATCTGATCCGGGTCGCCAGCGCGGAAGTAGCTCAGTGGTAGAGCACAACCTTGCCAAGGTTGGGGTCGCGGGTTCGAGTCCCGTTTTCCGCTCCATATGGCGGCATAGCCAAGCGGTAAGGCAGAGGTCTGCAAAACCTTTATCCCCAGTTCGATTCTGGGTGCCGCCTCCATATTACAATCTATTACATTCATATAGACCTGCCGGGGTGGCGGAACTGGCAGACGCAAGGGACTTAAAATCCCTCGGATCGTGAGATTCGTACCGGTTCGATTCCGGTCCTCGGCACCAATTTGAATGATGAGCCGGAGCGTGATGCTCCGGCTTTTTGTTGTTTGAAAATAGGTGTGCGCTGGGAAGCGGTCAGGCATCGGGAAGCTGATGGCGCTGCGTCCCAGGCTGCCCAATGAATCGAGGCAAACTATGGCAAAGAAAGAAAAGAAAACGAATGTCATGCGCATTCTGGATAAAGAGAAGATATCCTACGAAACGAAGTCCTATGATTACGATGAGGACAATCTCTCGGGCGTGCATGCGGCGGCAGAGCTCGGCTATGATCCGGACATGGTCTTCAAGACCATCGTCACGCATGGCGATAAGACCGGTCCTGTGGTCTTCTGTCTGCCTTCGGAGAAGGAGATCGATCTCAAAGCGGCGGCGCGTGTGAGCGGGAACAAGAGCGTAGAGATGATCCATGTGAAGGAGCTTCCCGGCCTCACAGGGTATCTGCGCGGCGGCTGCTCGCCGATCGGGATGAAGAAGGCCTTCCCGACCTTCATCGATGAGAGCTGCCATCATCATGCGGCGATCAGCATCAGTGCGGGCCAGCGCGGCCGGCAGGTGGTGCTCTCGCCGGATGATCTGATCTCCCTCATCGGTGCGAAGACGGCGGATCTGACGGCGAAGTAGAGAGGCGGAAGCCTGGTTGCCTCATGATGCTGCGTGCTGACTTTTCTCTATAAGAGGCATGAAGGTGGCGGCTTCGCCGCCTTATCAATAGGGCGATGCCCGAAGGTTTCCTGCTTCGGATCTCCAAACATCGACCGCGTGGCTGCGGATGACAAAGATCTCTCATTGACGCTCGAAATGACGATACGAGAGAGTCGCTAGTCACAAGTCACTCTCCTCCTCATCCCTGCTTTCAAACGCCTCATCTTTCGTGAATATCGCATATTATGGAAACACTGATTCAATCTGACAACGAGTTAATCAGTGTTTCCATAGAAAACTGCGCGGCGCTTCTGACTTGATGCGCCGCACCAACCCCTTTGAACCTCTTGAACCCATAGAACCTGCTGAACCTCTTTGGCATGCCCCGTGGACGAACCTGATCCCGATGACTGTATACCATTTCCGGTCATCGGGATTTTTTATTTTTCACTCTGCGTATGCTATAATAAAGTGATATTTTGGATACGTGTGAGTTGTTATATAAAGGAAATATATTATGATGGAAAAAAAGTACTTCACCCTGACCTATGGCTGCCAAATGAATGAATCGGACACGGAGCGCATCAATGGACAGCTGGAGGAGTTGGGATATGCGCCGGCAGAGACGATGGAAGAGGCAGATATCATCATCATGAATACCTGCAGCATCCGTCAGAATGCGGAGGAGAAGGTCTATGGCAAGATCGGGGAGATCAAGAAGCTGAAGGATAAAAATCCGCATCTGCTTCTGGGGATCGCCGGCTGCATGGCACAGGAGAATAAGGGCAAGCTCATCGAGCGTATGCCGATCATTGATTTCGTCATCGGGCCGTACCATATCCATGACCTGAAGGAGATCGTTTCGAAGGAGGATGCGCGTGGCGGCCATGTGGTGAAGACGGAGAGGAATCCGCGCAGTGTGAGTGACTACAGCGAGCTTCGTGCGGTGCGTAAGTCCCATGTCTTTGCATGGATCCCGATCATGCAGGGGTGCAACAAGTTCTGCACGTACTGCATCGTGCCGTATGTACGCGGCCGTGAGCTGTCCCGCAGCGTGGAGGATATCTCGCGCGAAATAGAGGGGCTCGCGAAGGAAGGCTATAAGGAGGTGACGCTCCTCGGGCAGAATGTGAATTCGTATGGTCTTGATTTCAGAAACGGGACGGACTTTGGGACGCTGATCCGCGCGATCGACAAGGTGGATGGCATTGAGCGCGTGCGCTATATGACGTCGCATCCGAGAGATATGACATTCGATATGGTGGATGCGATGGCGGATTCGCCGAAGGTGGCGCGTCATATGCATCTGCCTGTGCAGCATGGCTCGAATGAAATGCTGAAGAAGATGAATCGCGGATATACGATCGAGCATTTCAAGGAGCTTGTTTCCTACGTCCGTGAAAAGATGCCGGACATCGTGCTGACGACCGATCTTATCACCGGCTTCCCGGGAGAAACGGAAGAGATGCATCAGGAGACGCTCGCGCTTTTGAAAGAGGTGCGTTTCGATTCGGCATATACATTCATTTATTCGCCGAGAAATGGCACGCCGGCAGCGCGCATGACGGATCAGATCGATGAGGAGACGAAGCACCGCCGCCTGCAGGAGCTGATGGATGTGGAGAATGAGGTGAGCCTTTCTCTGAATCAGGCGATGGAGGGCAAGACCTATCCCATCATCGTCGAAGGCCCGTCGAAGCAGGAGAATGTCTGGTATGGACGTACATCGGGCAATAAGATGATCCTTTTCCCGTATCAGGAAGGCGTCAAGGTCGGTGATACGCTCGAAGCGAAAGTCGAGGTCGGCCAGACGTGGGTGCTGAAGGGGAAATTGGTGTAGTTCCTCATTCCTAATTCCTAATTATTCCAAACTGAATTCGATTTCAAGTGTTCAAAAAGAATGGAGCGAAGAGACCATGGCCAAAACGCCCTTGATGGCACAGTATAAGGAAGTCAAAGAGAAATACCAGGACTGTCTGCTTTTTTACCGTCTGGGCGATTTCTATGAGCTTTTCAATGACGATGCGCTGACGGCATCGCATGAGCTGGAGCTGACGCTGACGGGGAAGTCGGCAGGGCAGGATGGCCGCGTACCGATGTGCGGGGTGCCTTTCCATGCGGCAGAGCTCTATATTTATCGGCTGATCCAGAAGGGGTACAAGGTAGCGATCTGCGAGCAGCTGGAAGACCCGAAGAAGTCGAAGGGGCTGGTCAAGCGGGATGTCATCCGTGTCATCACGCCGGGGACGATCCTTTTTGAAAATTCCATCGCAGATAAGTCGAACAATTATCTCATTTACCTCTTAGAGGCGGACAAGGAGATCGCCGCCGTGCTCGCCGATGTCTCGACGGGCGAGTGCTGGTGGGGGACTTGGGACAAGAAGAAGGAGCAGGATGCCTTCTTCGATCTTCTCTCGGTATATAGTCCCGCGGAAGCGGTGTGTCTCGTGTCGGATGATTTCTACGAGAAGCTCTCCCGCTTCGCCGCGGCGCGCCTCGGTGCCTGTCTCCTGACGCGAAGGGATGATGAGGACGAGAGCGCGATCCCACCGGCGGTAGCGTCGATAGAGAATCGCCATGTACAGAAGGCCTTCGCCCTTCTTTCCGGATACCTCAAGGAGGTCATGCGCTCGGAGGCCGCGGATTTCCATGATCCGCGGCCGATCCGTGAGGATCATACGCTGACGCTCACTGAGGAGTGCCTTAGAAATCTGGAGATCACGCGGAATATGCGTGACGGCGGGCGGCGCGGCACGCTCCTCGAGCTTCTCGACTATACGCATACAGCGATGGGGGCGCGCCTCTTGAAGCGTTCTCTGGAGCGCCCGCTGACGGATGTGAACTGCATCATACTGCGCCAGTCGGCGATCGAGGAGCTGACACAGCACATGACGGAGCTTTCGCGTCTGGAAGAGATGCTTTCCGGCGTCTTTGACTTCGAGCGTATTCTTTCCCGTATCGAGGCGAATTCGACTTCGCCTAAAGACCTTCTCTCTCTCAAAGCGACGCTTCGCGTGGTGCCGCAGGTGAAGCAGCTCCTCTCCGGTGCAGGATCGGTGCTTTTGAAGAAGCTGAACAGCCAGCTCTCGACGCATGGCCCTGTCTTTGACCTTCTGGACCGTGCGATGAATGAGAACGGGACGGGCAACATCAAGGACGGCAAGTACATCCGCGAAGGCTTCTCCGCCGAGCTGGATGAAGTGCGCTCGCTGTCGGAGAACAGCCAGAAGTACATCCAAGAGCTGGAAGAGAAGGAAAAGGAAAAGACGGGCATCAAGCTCAAGATCGGCTTCAATAATGTCTTCGGATACTATTTTGAGATCTCCAATGCGAATAAGCTCCCTGTCCCTGCGTACTATGTGAGAAAGCAGACGCTTGTGAATGCGGAGCGCTATATCACGCCGGAATTGAAGGAATTCGAGACGAAAGCGCTCTCTGCCAAAGAAAAGACAGAGCAGCTCGAGCTCAAGATCTATCAGGCGTTGAAGGCGGAAATCCGTCCGGAGATCCCCGATATGCAGAAGACGGCGCGCGCTCTCGCAGCGGTGGACTGCCTCGCAAGCTTAGCACGGGCAGCGATCAAGGACCGCTACATCCGTCCGTCGATCATTAGCCCGAAGGATGGGTATATTTCCATCAAAGACGGCCGTCATCCGATGGTCGAGCATGCCTTGAAGAGAGACATGTTCGTCCCGAATGATACGGAGCTGAATCATCGGAATCAGGAGATCCTGGTCATCACGGGGCCGAATATGGCCGGTAAGTCGACCTACATGCGTCAGGTCGCTGTCCTCACCATCATGGCGCAGGTGGGCTCTTTCATTCCTGCAAGGAGCGCGGTCTTCGCGCCGGTCGATCGCATTTTCACGCGCGTCGGCGCGACGGATGACATTTCTACGGGGCAGAGTACCTTCATGGTGGAAATGCAGGAGGTATCCTACATCCTTAGGCATGCGACGAAGAACAGTCTTATCATTCTGGATGAGATTGGACGCGGCACGAGTACCTATGATGGCATGAGCATCGCGAAGGCGGTCGTGGAGTATATCGATCAGAAGATCCACGGCTATACGCTCTTTGCGACGCACTACCATGAGCTTTCCGATATGGCAGAGACGAGCCCGCGGATCAAAAATTACACGGTATCTGTCAAGGAACGGGGGAAGGATATCACCTTCCTGCGCCGCATCGTGCCGGGCTCGGCGGATCGGAGCTATGGGATCCACGTCGCACGCCTCGCGGGGCTTCCCGAGTCGCTGCTTGCCAGAGCCGATGAGATCCTTCTGGGGCTTGAGAAGGAGGATGGGAAGAGCCGTCCCGCTCCGGAGAAGCCGCAGACAGCCGCTGGCGCGATGGACCTTTTCAGCTCGCCCATCATTGACGAGCTGGCGCATCTGGATGTCATGAGCAAGACACCGATCGAAGCGATGGAGATCTTATTCCGGCTGAGCCGGGAAGCGAAGGAGGGACGCTGATGGCATTGATCCATGTACTCGATGAAGTGACGGCGAATCAGATCGCCGCCGGTGAAGTGGTGGAGCGTCCGGTGAACGCCGTCAAGGAAATGGTAGAAAATGCCGTGGATGCCGGCGCGAGCGATATAGAGGTGGAGATCGCGGACGGCGGACTCACCTACATCCGCGTCACGGACAATGGCAGCGGCATGTCGGCAGAAGATGCGAAGCTCTCCATCGTGCGTCATGCGACGAGCAAGATCTCAACGGTGGATAACATCTATCACATCGCCTCGCTGGGCTTTCGCGGAGAGGCGCTGGCGAGCATTTCCGCCGTCTCCCGCACGGCCATCACGACCCGGCGCCAAGAAGACGTGGAGGGCACGATCGTCGAAGTCGAGGGCGGGACAGTCAGCGAAGTGAAGCCGACCGGCGCGCCGGGTGGCACGACGATCGAGGTGCGCGATCTCTTCTATAATGTGCCGGCCCGGAAGAAATTCCTGAAATCTGAACGCACCGAGGCCAGCCGCATCAATACGATGATGGGGAAGCTCGCGCTCGCGAATCCGGATATTTCCTTCCGCCTCATCAATAACGGACGCACCGTCATCGAGACGCCGGGGAACGGCCGCCTCCTCGATGTCGTGTCAGCGCTCTACGGCACGAAGACCGCTGGCGAGATGCTCGAAGTCTCGGGTGAAAACGAAAGAGGCATCCTTTCGGGGCTCATTTCCAAGCCTTCGCTTTTGAAGAGCAGCCGCCAATACCAGACGATCATCATCAACCGCCGCGTCGTCGAGAGCAGTGCGGTGTCGAAAGCCGTCGACAATGCCTATCATTCGCTGCTCCCTAAGAATGGATACCCGATCCTTGTCCTCGCCTTCACTGTCGCTCCCGAGTCGATCGATGTGAATGTGCATCCGCAGAAGCGAGAGATCAAATTCTCTGATGAGCAGAGCATCTTCCGCCTCGTCTATCACAGCGTCCTTCAGTCGCTGACGACCAAGGATACGCCGGATGAGATCGCACGCGAAATGATCAAAGACCCGGGGCATCAGGTGGCAAAGGAGAGCGACTTTGACCTGACGTCTGTCAAGGTCGAAGAAGCACGCTCCGTGGGGCCTGACATCGGGCTCACGGAAAAAGAAAAGGATCCCGCGCGCTGGGGAGAGCCGGGCGCAGCCTATGCAGCAGAAGAACGGCGCCCGATGCCCGCTTGGCATCCGCAGGGAAAGCCGGCAGGAGAAAGGCGGGAGATCCCCTTCGAGCCCTCGATTTCCAAAGAGAAACTTTTCTCGAAGGAGTCCGTCTTCCCGGGCGTAACGCTCGAAGAAAAAGAAGCACTCACGCCCGAGGTGCTTTTCGATGCGCCAAAGGCCGAAGAGCCGATCATCCCTTTGGGGCAGGTCGCCAAGTGCTTCATCCTCTGCCAGCGGGGGATGGATCTCTTCATCATCGATCAGCACGCGGCGCATGAGCGCGTCCGCTATGACCGTCTGGCGGCGCGCGCAGAGGGCATCCCGGTGCAGGAGATTCTGGTGCCCTACCTCCTCCATGTCGACCCAGAGGATCTCGCGCTCTTGGAAGAGCATGAGGAGGAGCTTGTGCGTCTTGGCATCACCTTTGAGCAGGCAGGCCCGGACGTCATCCGCATCACGGGAAGTCCGGAGGATCTCTCGGAAGCGGACATGGACCGGGTGATGAAGGACATCACGCGCGCTTTCCATGAGAAGGACGTGCCTTCGCCGGAGACGATGCGTCATCGCATGATGGCGTATGCCGCCTGCCGTGGTGCGATCAAGCGTGGAGATCCCTTGAATATCCGACAGATGAAAGAGCTCATCGTCGACCTCTTCCACACGAGCCGCCCCTTCGTCTGCCCGCATGGCCGCCCGACCATCGTGAAATTCACCCCCGAAGAGCTGGGAAGGCTCTTCAAACGCCCATGAGGACGGGCGTCACGACCATCCGCCATGCGGACTCCTCCATCATCAAAGAGGCGAAGCGGCGCGGAGAAGCGCTGGGATTTCCCTACATCCCGCGCGGCGATACACTGGAAGAGATGACGGAGGAGACGGGGCTTTCCGGCTTCCTCATTTACGGGAAACAGCTCCCACTTTACTGGTCTGACGGCGAGGAGTACCGCTTCCATATGGGGACGGCGGTGCTAAGGACCACGCAGCTTCGAAAAGGAAATCCTGACCGCCTCTGCGCGCTCCTTCCTGCGGACGGCCCCTGTGATGTGCTCGACTGCACCTTCGGGCAGGCAGGGGACTCGAGTACGATGTCATGGTTTTTGACGGGCAGAGGGCGTGTGACCGCACTGGAAAAAAGCCCCATCCTCTATGAGGTGGGGCGCGCCGGCATCGCAGGCTACGAGGATAAAGACGAGAGCCTCACCGATGCCGTCCGGCGGATCCACCTGATCCACGCCGACTATAGAGAGTATCTGGCAGCCTGCAGGGATGACGCCTACGATGTCATCTATTTCGACCCCATGTTCCGCCATCCGGTGAAGCGCAGAGAAAATGATATGGAAGGCTTCCGTGCGGCAGCGGCGTATGACAGCCTGACGGTGGAGATCTTACGAGAAGCTCTTCGCGTCTGCCGGAGGAAGGTCATCATGAAGGAGCGGCCCTTCGCTGGCATTTTCAGAGATCCCATCTTCACCGATGTCCGGATGAAGCGCGGCCAGTCGACCGCATATGGGGTGATCCATAAATTAGAAATTAGGAATTAGAAATTAGGAATGAAGGTGGCGGCTACGCCGAGATCGAGGGCTCAGGTCGCAGCTGTTTTGGCATTCGTTATCTCACATACGACGTTTTTTTCCGCTCAGGATGACGAAATACGCCGCGCCACCTCCTCCCTACCCATTGGCCCCATAGAACCATATAGAACCTGCTGAACCTCTTTCGCAAACATTCTATGGGTAGCACGTCCCACGGGTTAACCCCGAACCCTAACCACCCCGAAAGGAGCTTCACCATGCCCAAAGAAAAACTCATCACCATCCTTGGCCCGACGGCTTCAGGAAAGACGGCGCTCGGCGTGTACCTCGCAAAGGCGCTGGGTTCGGTCGTGATCTCCGGAGATGCTTTTCAGGTGTACCGCCGCATGGATATCGGGACAGCGAAGGTGACGAAGGCGGAAGCAGAGGGCGTACCCCATTTCCTCGTGGACTGCCTGGAGCCGACGGAAAGCTACTCGGCCGCGGATTTTCAGGAAAAAGCGAAGGCTATCATCCATGAAGAAAATGAGAAGGGCCGCATCCCAATCGTCGTCGGCGGGACGGGGCTCTACATCCAGTCGCTCTTGGAAGGCTACGAATTTCTTCCCAAGGTCGGGGGAAGGAGCCGCTGGGAGCATCTCCTTGCCGAAGAGGGGAAGGAAGCGCTCATCGAAGAGCTTCAAAAGCGGGGCGCAGACGTGCCGATCGACCCGCAGCGCATGGTGAGAAAGCTCGAGCTTCTTTCTTCCGGAAACAAGGACAGAGAGGCGGGCAAAGCCCACACGCTCATCTATGACGGCCCGGTTTTGGGAATTGCTATGGACAGGGCGATATTATATGATAAAATAAATAAGCGGGTCCACCAGATGATGGAAGCAGGACTCTTAGAGGAAGTCAGGTCACTTTTGGAAACGGGCGTCCCGGAAGCTTGCCAGGCCATGAAGGGCATCGGTTATCGCGAGATGATCCCTGTGGTTCGCGGTGAGCGCACGCTGGAAGAAGCTGAGGAGCTGATCCAGAAGAATACCCGGCACTTTGCCAAAAGGCAGCTGACCTGGTACAGACGAATGCCATATATTCACTGGGTGGAAAAAACACCATCAGACGGAGACATATGGTACAGGGAAATCTTAGCCTATGTCATTTCACAAGTTAGAGGAGAATCACAAGATGGAAGGTAAAATGAATCTGCAGGACACATTTTTGAATGAAGCAAGAAAGGAAAACGTGCCGGTCAGCATCTTCCTGATGAATGGTGTCCAGCTCAAGGGCAAAGTGAAGTCCTTCGACAGTTTTACCGTGCTTCTGGTCAGCGAAAACCGCTCTCAGCTGATCTACAAACACGCTATATCTACAATTCAGAGGATCTAAACGATAACAATGGATAAAAAACTGAAACAGATCAAAAACGAGGCGCTCGAACTTTGTGCGCCTGTTTTTCATGAGATGGAAGAAATTTCCCTCTACAACACGCAGAAGGTACTCGAGGCTTTCCGTAAGCATCACCTCTCGGCGTATCATTTCGCACCGTCCTACGGCTATGGCTACGATGATCCCGGCCGCGGCAAGCTCGAAGAGATCTGGTGCGACGTTTTCAAATGCGAGGCCGCTCTTGTCCGCCCGCAGTTCGTCTCCGGCACCCATGCTCTAGGGACCGTCCTTCTCGCTCTCCTAGAACCGGGCGATACCATGCTCTCCGCCGTCGGCACTCCCTATGACACCATGCAGAGCGTCATAGGCATTTCCGGCAACGCTCCGGGAAATCTGAAGTCCCTCGGCGTCCACTACAAGGAAGTGCCGCTCAAAGGCGACACCTATGATCTGGAAGGCATCGCAGCCATGGTCGATGAGCACACCAAGCTCGTAGAGATCCAGCGTTCGCGCGGTTACAGCCTCAGAAACTCCCTCTTCCCGGAAGATATCAAGAAGATCATTGACGTCGTCAAAGCAAAGAACCCGAAGACCATTTGCTTCGTGGATAACTGCTACGGCGAATTTACAAACAAAGAGGAACCGATCGAGCTTGGTGCAGACATCACTGCAGGCTCTCTTATCAAGAATGCCGGCGGCGGATTCGCACCGACCGGTGCCTACATCTGCGGCAGAAAAGACCTCGTCGAGCGCTGCGCGCACCAGCTCACTGTCCCCGGCCTCGGGGACGAGATGGGCTCCTACGCCGCTTCCTATCGTCCTTTCTTTGAAGGCCTTTTCCTTGCGCCGCACATGACCCGTCAGGCTGTGATGGCGGCAGAATTCTGCGCCGCCGTCTTCCAGAAGCTCGGCTTTGCCGTGACGCCGGAGCCGGGACATCTCCGCACCGACCTCATCACGACGGTCGCTTTGAACAGCGAAGAAAACATGTGCCGATTCGCCGAAGCCATTCAGAGCTGGTCGCCTGTCGACTCTGACGCGACCCCGGTGCCCGGCCCGATGCCTGGCTACGTCGATCCCATCCTGATGGCAGCCGGTACCTTTGTACAGGGTTCCACGATCGAAATGTCTGCTGACGGTCCTGTCCGTCCGCCTTATATCATGTACTTCCAGGGTGCACTTACTTTCGAACACGCCGTCCTCGCCGTCATGGGCGCTGCTGAGAAGATCCTGGGGAAATAGTCTAGGGATTAGGACGATACGGGATGACCGCAGTCGCCATACATCTTTCATATAGTACGCCGAAGCGCGTCCTCGCATATGTGGGGATGCGCTTTTTGAATGGCATATGGCAAAGTGGAGGGAAGAGGCAGGGGACGCTAAGGGTGTCTGTATGAAAAACAGATGAAACGAACAGGCTCTACGATTACCCTTCTTCCTCTGGAAGAGGCGAGAATGGAGGGCGGCATCCTGTATCGTCCTGATCTCTAAGGTTTGAAAGCAGGGCTGAGGGATCAGACGGAAAGACCATGAGACATAAAGACGGGGAGACATCAGACAACGGTGTTTCCCATTTCTTTTTTTACGCATGTAAACATGTTACCGCCAATGAAAAAGATTCCTCGACTTTGCTCGGAATGACGATACGAGAGTACCGCTCATCTATCATTTCAGGGCGCATTATAGTATGCTGCGACGCACCGCCATTCCTAATGCAAGCGAGGCTTTCAAACGGAATCAAAGGACGAGCCGCCCCCTGCGAATCCCTCATCCATCACCACTAAGCCCTGCCCATCGCACACCTTTTATGTTACAATGAAATGCAAATCACATCCGCAATGGCGGAGAAAAGAGGGACGCAAATGGGAAAACAAATTCTTCTTGTCAATGATCTTCCCGGCTACGGCAAAGTGGCACTGGCGGCGATGATGCCGGTCCTGGCGCACATGGGTCATATCACCTACAATCTGCCGACGGCACTGGTATCGAATACACTGGACTACGGGAAATTTGAAATTCAGGACACCACGCACTTCATGAGGAACACACTCAAGGTCTGGCAGGAGCTCGGCTTTACTTTTGATGCGATCTCCACAGGCTTTATCGTCTCCCACGAGCAGGCGGATCTGATTTCCTCCTACTGCCGCGAGAAGAGGAAATCAGGGACGAAGATCTTCGTCGATCCCATCATGGGTGACGAGGGGCATCTCTACAACGGCCTCACCGAAGACACCGTGAAAGAAATGCGGGAGCTCGCGAGAAATGCGGACTACATGGTGCCGAACTATACGGAAGCCGCCCTCATCGCAGGCGCGGCGTACAAGGCAGAAGGCCTCACGTGGGAAGAGGCGAAAGCACTCTTGAACAAGCTCCATGCCATGAGCCAAGGCTCGGTCATCATCACCAGCGCGAAGGTCGATGGAGAAGACGCTGTCGCAGGCTATGATGCCGCGCGCGACGAATATTTCCTCCGTACCTTCACCATGGTGCCGATCCGCTTCCCAGGAACGGGCGATATTTTCTCCTCCATCTTCATGGGAGAGATCCTGAACGGTGAGCCACTCATCCACTCCGTCGAGCAAGCGATGGGCGCGGTGAAGCTCCTCATCATGAAGAACAAGGACAGCCAGGACACCTTCAAAGGGATCGCCATTGAAAATTCGCTGGAGGTGCTGGACTGATGCCAAGAAGACCGAAGATCCGCATCACACTCATCGATCGCAAAGGCCCCTGTCCTTGTCACCGCGGTCACCGCGTGGGGGACTCGTGGGATTTCGACAAGGATAGAGGAAATCTCTGCCCCATGGCGATGCATGTCGCCTTCCCCTATGTAGATATCCTTCGCTACGGCGGCGAGATCCCCCAGCGCGGCGTGGAGAAGGGCACGGCCCTCTTCTGCTGCCCGGATGTCGATACGATCAATGTGTTTAAGATAGAGAAATTGAGTGACTAGCGACTAGGAGACAAAGAGACCAGGAGACATTAGACTCTCCCATATCGTCATTTCGAGCGAAGCGAGAAATCTTCCTTGCAGACCGATAAACGAAGGATGTTTGAAAGTAGAAATACGTAGCACCGAGGCGTCGTTCCCGTATTAGTGCCTATGTAATACTGACCGCAGTGCAAGGGAAACGCTGATTAAATCGCAGAGTCAGATTTCATATGGATTTTTATACATAGCTTCGTCATCATCCTCCTTAAATAGCTCGCTATTCGCGTCAGATGATTCCTTGCTCTGTATAAAAATCCAAGAATGAAATCTGACAACGATTTAATCAGTGTTTCCCTAGAAAGATCCCTCGGCTACGCTTCCGATGACGATACGGGAAAGGGATACTCTCAAAAGCTTGAAAGCAGGGATTAGGAGTGACTAGTGACTAAAATTTCACTTTCGGACATCGCCCTATTTATACTCCGCGGCTTTTCTGATTTTTACGCGCCGCACCTTCCCCCTTTGAACCCTTTGAACCCATAGAACCCGCTGAACCTCTTTCGCAAACAATCAAAGGGGGGCACGCCCCGGGCTAACCCTGAATCCCGAACCCGATTTCCACCCAAAGGAGCCGACCCTATGAAAGAACAGATGAGATTCGTCCGCAAATTGCCGGAACCGATCGAAGTGCAGCAGGAGATCCCGCTGTGCGCGCCATACAGAAAGCTGAAAGCAGAAAGAGACCAAGCCATCGAGGACATCATGACAGGGAAAGACGACCGACTTCTCCTCATCATCGGCCCCTGCTCGGCAGACAATGAGCCTGCCGTCCTCGACTACTGCATGCGCCTTGCGAAAGTCGCTGACGAAGTGAAGGACAAGCTCTTCATCGTGCCCAGAGTCTACACGAATAAGCCGAGAACCATTGGCAAAGGCTACAAAGGCATGCTCCACCAGCCAGACCCCGAAGGCAATGAAAACATGATGGAAGGCATCAAAGCCATCCGACGCATGCACGTCCACGTCATCGAAGAGACCGGCTTCACCTGCGCCGAAGAGATCCTCTACCCGGAAAACCACCGCTACCTTTCCGACCTTCTCTCCTACGGCGCGATCGGCGCGCGTTCCGTCGAGGACCAGCTCCACCGCATGATCGCAAGCGGCGCCGGTATCCCTGTCGGTATGAAGAACCCGACCTCCGGCGACCTCTCCGTCATGATGAACTCCATCGAAGCCGCGCAGAATGAGCAGGACTTCCTCTTCCACGGCTGGGAAGTCCACACCACAGGAAATCCGCTCGCCCATGCCATCCTCCGCGGCTACGTGAACCACTTCGGTACCAGCATGCCGAACTACCACTACGAGAACCTGAAGAAAGTCCTCGACCTTTATGGCGAAAGAACGCTCTCCAACCCTGCCATCGTCGTCGACTGCAATCATAACAACTCCGGCAAGAAATACATGGAGCAGATCCGCATCGCCAAAGACGTCATGGACAGCCGCCGCTACTCTTCTGACGTTGCCCGCATCGTGAAAGGCCTCATGATCGAGAGCTACATCGAAGATGGCAGTCAGAAGATCGGCGAAGGCGTCTACGGAAAGTCCATCACCGACCCCTGCCTCGGTTGGGAAAAGAGCCGCGCCCTTATCCTCGAACTCGCAGAGCTGGTATAAGGATACAGGCTCGGCGGAACTTGCCCGAAGGAACGATCTTGCGCGTTTGAAACGAGTACTTTTGATAGGCACAGAAGGTCAAAAAGAGCATCGCCCGATGGCAGTGCTCTTTTTTTATTTCTGATAAGCAGCAGAATGACTTGCTTCGGCCAATGGCGACAGACAAAGCCTTTCCTCGTGAGAAAGGAAGCGATGCGAGAATACCGCTTTCCCATACCGTCATTTCGAGCGCAAGCGAGAAATCTTTTTTGTTTGCGGTCAAGAAGAAACAGGAGAACATCGGAAAACGGGAAATACGGTACTCCATACGCTCTTGGCTCACGGCGTTTCATTCGCGAAGGAAACAGCGAGCGGTCAACGAAAAGCTCTCTCGGCGGCGTCTATGGGGAGAGGCTTTTTGTGATAGCGAGGCTCTTTTCTATTTCCAATTTTCAAGATCCGTAGTATAATAGGCATACGTCATCTCATAAGTACATGATAGAATGACATATAGGAATAATTCTATATCAATGCCAGAAAATGAAGCAAAGGAGTGTAGAAGAATATGGCAATCAAGACAAGAAAAGTAGGAATCATCGGTGCCGGCAATGTCGGCTCTCATCTGGGACTGCAGCTCGCGGTACAGGGGCTGGCGGATGAAGTCGTTTTCTACGACGTGAACAATGACAAGGCGATGGGCGAATCCCTCGACCTGATGGATGCGGTCAGCTACCAGCCGCATCATTTCGAAGCGTATGCAGGTACGATCGATGACATGAAGGATGCGGACATCATGATCAATGCATCCGGCAAGCCTCGTCTGCCGGGACAGACCCGCCTTGATATGATGGATGGCGGCATCGCGACGACGAAGGAATTCCTGCCGCTCATCGAAAAGTCCGGCTTTGACGGGATCATCATCTCGATCTCCAATCCATGCGATATCATCGCAGAATATATCCAGTACAAGCTGGACTATCCGAAGAATAAGATCATCGGCTCCGGCACGGCACTTGACTCTGCTCGTCTGCAGTACCAGCTGTCTGATCAGCTGAAGATCAACCGCCGCTCGCTCACCGCCTACCTCTTGGGTGAACACGGGGACTCCAGCATGATTCCATGGAGCCATGTCACGGTCGCCGGCAAGAAGCTGGATGAACTGCTCGCTGAAAAGCCGGAGCTTTACAAGATGGATCCGAAGGATGTCATCCTGGAAAAGGTACACCGTGAAGGCTATGTGGAAAATACGACCAAGGGCTGCACGGAATTCGGTGTCACGTCCGCAACGGCAGAACTGGTCCGCGCGATCTATCACAATGAACACAAGGTGCTGCCGGTCTCTGTATACCTCGATGGCCCGTACGGCATCAAAGACAGCTTCGCTTCTGTACCGGTCAAGATTGGCAAGGATGGTGTAGAAGACATCATCGAGCTCCATCTGACGGAGGAAGAAAATGCGGAACTCCAGGCTTCTATCAAAGTCCTGAAGGAACATTTCGCAAGAGCGCTGACGCTGTAAGAGCATGAAAAGGATGTGTGAGAGATCGCATGTCCTTTTTTATAGGAAGGCGCAGTTTCTAGGAAAGGGATTTTGCCGTATATCCGCACCATGCGCTGCACCCATAGAGCCTGCAGGAACCGTTTCTCTAAATTTTCTTTCCAAACGACCTTGCTATCACTCGTCCTTTATGATAAAATACTTTGGTATGAATAATGCAGACGGGAGGTGAAACCATTGCCACAGATTAAATCCAATTTGAAAAGCATGAGACAGGACGCTGCTAAGAAAGCTGCTAACGCTGCTGTTAAATCCCAGATTCACGGCGCTATCAAGAAGGCTGTCGCTGCTGCTAACTCTGAAAATAAAGACGAAGCTTTTCGTGCTGCTGTAAGCATCATTGACAGCGCTGCTAAAAAAGGCGTGATCCACAAGAATGCTGCTGCTCGTAAAAAATCCCGTCTGAACGCAAACGTAAATGCTGCTATCGCTGCTGAAAAAGCTGCAGAAGCTAAAGAAGCTGCTGCTGAAGCTAGAGAAGAAGCAAAAGAAGCTTACAAGGAAAAGATGGAAGAAAAGGCTTAATTTTCCGAGAGAGAAATCCCATGGTCTTAGGACTGTGGGATTTTTTATTTTGGGTTCTAGGGAAACGCTGATTCAATCGCAGAGTCAGACTTTACAAGAATTTTTACATAGCTTCGGCATAACCTTCCTTAAATCCGGGCTGTCGGGTAAAGGGGGCTGGTACGGCGCTTGACTGCTGCCATAAGTCGCCTGCTTGAAACGCATTTTTCCACTCTCTTTCATGCCGCCAGTGCCCTATCCGCCCCTTCGGGGCACCTTCCCCTTGAGGGGAAGGCTATTTATATAAAGCGGCGAGGTCGCCACCTTTCTTATTTCTCATGCAAGCGAGGCTTTCATTTGAAGCCAAGGGATGGCACGCCCCAGAGGCTAACCCACAAGTTTGAAAACAGGGATGAGTGGCCAGTGGCTAGGGATTAAGGGCGCAGGGTGACGAGTCACTCTCGCGTATCGTCATTTCGAGCGAAGCGAGAAATCTTCTTTGCAGACCGATAAACGATGGGTGTGCGAAAGCAGAAATACGCAGCACCAAGGCGTTGTTTCCCGGCCAGTGCCTATGTGATACTGACCGCAGTGCAAGAAAGATCCCTCGGCTGTGCTCGGGATGACGATACGGGAAATGGATATCCCCAAAGATTTGAAAGCAGGGATGAGCAGCTAGCGACTGGGAGATGGGGGCATTCTTCCTCATTCCTCATTCGAGTAGAGCTTTCATCCACAATCCAGAGGCGGCACGCCCTACGGTCTAAGCCTGAACCTTGAACCCTGTCCCCCTCTTTAGTACAATAGAGCAAAAGGAGGTACGAGCTATGTTTGTCGGTGTAGATCTGGTGAAGATCGCGCGGTGGGAGCGGATCCTTGAGAAATTTCCCCGTCGCACGGAGAAGATATTCACGGAAGAGGAGATTGCGCATTGCGAGAAGAAAGGGAAAAAGCGTGCGGAATCGTATGCAGCGCTCTGGGGCGCGAGAGAAGCGGCAGGAAAGGCACTCGGGATCGGCATCTTCGGTTCGGCGTGGCGAGATGCGTATGTGACCTGGGGCGAGTGGGGGCAGCCGATGCTTCACCTCGCAGGGACGTTCGCCAAGCGGGCAGAAGAGCTTGGCATTACGGAAATGTCGATCTCTATTTCACATGAAGAGGAGATGGCGATCACGGTGGTCGTCATGGCAGGAGGTCATCATGAAGTACATCACGACGGCTGATGAGTCGCGCTCGCTCGACCTGGAAGCGATGAAGAGCTACGGATTTCCCGAAGCGGTGCTGATGGAGAATGCAGGAAGCGATGTGGTATCGCTCATTCAGCCGGAGATCGATTGGAAGGGAAAGTCTGTGGTGGTGGTCTGCGGGACGGGCAACAATGGCGGAGACGGCTTCGTCATCGCAAGGTATTTGTGCGCGCTGACCGCAAGCGTCGCGGTGCTCTTGTGTGGCACTGAGGCGCATATGAGTGAAACGGCACGTCTGTATCGCCGGATCGTTGAGAAAATGTGGGTGCAGGTCATCCCTGTCAGTGAGGATACGGACTGGGAGACGCCTTTGGAAAGCGCGGATGTCATCGTGGATGCGCTGATCGGTACGGGGCTTTCCCGAGAGGTCAGCGGCGTGAAGGCCGAGGTCATAGAGATGATGAATGCGTCGCATGCGTCGGTGGTCTCTGTCGATGTACCGAGCGGTCTGTCTTCGGATACGGGAGAGCCTATGGGGCTTGCCGTCATGGCAGATTACACGGTGGCGCTGGAGTCGTACAAGCGCTGTCATGTGCTTTCTCCGGGGCATGAGTACTGCGGCAAGGTGCTCTATAGTGCGATCGGCCTCCCTGCGGCTGTGGGCCGCTCTCTTCCCGTGAGCCTTATCGAAGAGAGAGAGGTGGGAAATCTGCTGCCTTTAAGGGAGCGCATGTGTCATAAAGGAAAGAATGGATTCATCGGCATCATCGCCGGCTCGGCCGGCATGGAAGGGGCGGCGCTCCTCGCTGGACAGGGCGCGCTCCATGCCGGGGTCGGCAAGGTGGCTGTCGTGACTGTGCCAAAGGCGGCGGCTGTGATAGCGGGCAAGGTGCCCGAGCTCATGGTTTCATCCGTGGGGGATTCGGATTTCTTCACGTCTGCTATGGCAGAGGAAGTCCTCCAAAAGGCAGAGGCCTATGATGTGCTCGCCATCGGCCCGGGGCTTGGCCGTGACGCAGAGACGGGGCGCTTTGTGAAGGAGATCCTCACACGCTGGAGGAAGCCGATCATCGTCGATGCAGATGCGCTGTATGCGGTGAAGGAGATGGAGATCGATCTTGCTCGCTGTCCCGGCCAGCTGATCCTGACGCCGCATGTGGGGGAATTCGCCCATCTGACGGGAAGGACGGCGGCTGAGGCGGAAAGAGAGCGCATCGATGGCGCGATCGCTTTTGCGATGGAGCGGGGAGTGACGCTCGTCCTGAAGGGCATGCCGACCGTCATCGCTGCGAAAGATGGCTTCGCTTATGTGAATGTGACCGGAAATCCCGGCATGGCGACAGGCGGTATGGGCGATACCTTGACAGGGATCATCGCTGCTCTTGTCGGGCAGGAGATGGATCCGGAGCCGGCTGCGATCTGCGGCGTCTACCTTCACGGTCTTGCGGGCGATCTTCTGGTGAAAGAGACACCTGTCGGCTATACCGCAAGCGATGTGGCAAGGATGGTGCCGAGGGCGAGGAAAATGGTGACTGGGGACTAAAAGACTTGGAGACATTAGACATCAGACGTTTAACGTCTAACGTCTCAAGCAGGCATCGCCCCATATATGCGCGGCGCTTAGATCCTTCGACTCAGCTGCCATGATTCAGATAAGCGTTTCCCTAACATACAGCTTTTTTCTCCGCTCAGGATGACGAAAAGCGCCGCACCCCCCCCTTTTTGAACCTATAGAACCCGATGAACCTCTTTTGCACGCAATCAAAGGGCGCCCCGTCTCACGGGCTAACCCCGAACAATTTGCACCTATTTTACAAAAGGAGACTTATATGTTATCCATCAAACAGATTTGGAAATACCTTCTTTCCATCGTACTCACTCTTACGGTCGCTCTGGCGGCAGCGGGCTGCGGCGGTGGCGCGGCAGCTTCATCCTCTGCGGCTTCGAAGGAAAAGAGCAGTGAGGCGAAGAGCGGGAAGGCTCTCACGGTACGTATGCTTGATATCGGACAGGGCGATGCCTGCCTGCTGGAGAAGGATGGAAAATTCGTCCTGATCGACAGCGGAGACATCGAGCACCGTGATACCATCGTGGCACTGCTCAAAAAGTATCACGTGAAGAGTCTCTCCAAGGTCGTGATCACGCATCCGCATGCCGATCATCTGGGCGGGATGCAGGCCATTTTCAAAAATTTCAAGGTCGAAGCCATCTATGATGACGGCATGCCGGCCGGCACGGCGTCTTACAAGAACTATCTGAAAGCCATCAAGGCGAACCAGATCCCTTATAAGGCACTGAAAGCGGGCGATGCACTTACCTTCTTCGATGGCGTCACCTACAAGGTACTCGGGCCGGTCAAGGTCATCAGGGACCAGAAGGGAAATTCGGACTTCAATAACAATTCCATCGTCGGCAGGCTCTCTTATGGCAATTTCTCCATGATGTTTACCGGCGATGCGGAAAAAGAGGAGGAAGCATCCATCCTCGCTGACCGGGGGACGCTCAAGAGCGATGTGCTTAAGGTCGGCCATCACGGCAGCCGCACGTCGACGTCTCCGGACTTTTTGCGGGCTGTCTCACCGAAGGAGGCTTTCATTTCCTGCGGACTGAACAATGACTATGGACATCCGCATAAGACGACCGTGGCGAAGCTTGAAAAAGCCAAGGTCCACATTTATCGTACCGACCGCGACGGCACGCTCACCCTGACCACCACGGGGGACGGCTACAAGATCACAAAGGAGCGCTAAGATGAAAAAGGAACTGACACTGGACCGCATCGAGGAGAAGATGGCGGTATTCCTGACGGAAGAGGAAGAGGAGATCCGGCTGCCCGCCGCCTGGTTTGAGGATCTCCACGAAGGCATGGCGATTGATATGAGCCTTTTAGAAAATAGAGACAGGGAAGCCGCTTCGCTCGCAGAAGCGGAGGACCTGCTGGCTGAAATTAAAAGGATGAATGGGGAGTGAAAGTTCAGGGTTCAGGTTGACGGGTTCAGGTTTGTGGTGCGGCGCACAAATCAAAAGCGCCGTAAGTTTGAAAGCAGGGATAAGTGGCTAGGGATTAGGGACTGGGGATTAGCAGTGACTGGTGACTGGGATTCTCCGGCATCGTCATCCTGAGCGCAGCCGAGGGATCTCTACTGCACTGCGGGAATCAGCGTGTATGCGCCTGGGAAAAACGATGTCTTGGTGCTGTCTCACATCAGGCAATGAGCGTTCTGCCATAGAGATTTCTCGCTTGCGCTCGAAATGACGACGTCGCGAAACGCCATCAAACCTCCGCGGCGCTTCATTTTTTTTTGCGCTGCACCTTCCTCGCCCTACCCGTAGAACCTACAGAACCCGCTCCCCTCTTTCGCAAACAATCGAAGGGCAGCACGCCCCAAGGGCTAACCCTGAACCCTGCCTTTTTTTATTTTCTTCTTTACATTTTTTGATTTTCCTTCTACTATAAGACGTATCACATGTTGTACGTGATGATTCTTATACTAGGAGGTTTTTTATGGCACAGACTAAGAGAGAACTTGTACAGGCGGCTCTTGACTGCAAACCGGTCGATCGTGTACCGGTAGGTTTCTGGCATCATTTTCTGGCAGATCAGAGACATGCAGACGCACTGGCCGATCACTCTGCCTGGGTAGACAACCTGGCAGGGCATGATACCTTTTACAGATCCTGGCATCCGGATTTCATGAAGATCATGACCGATGGCTTCTTCCTCTATCCGCATGAGCAGCTGCACGATCTGAGATCGATCAAAGAGGCTGTCGACATCAAGCCGCTCGGCAGGGACTCTGCCTGGGTGCAGAAGCAGGTCGAGCTCTGCGGCATCCTCTGCGAACGCTACGGCAAAGAAGTCATGATGTTTTACAACCTTTTCGCACCGACCCGCTGCATCGAGTTTCAGCAGACGGGGAGCGATGCGAAGACGGTCATCACCGGCTTCATGAAGGAAGATCCGGAAGCACTGAAGGAGGTCATGGCCGTCCTCACGGAAGACATCGCAACGCTTGCCAAGGCTGTCATCACGGATGGTCATGCCGATGGGGTCTACCTCTCCGTCCAGAATATCCCGCATCCGGATATGACGGAAGAGAAATATAAGGAATTCATCACGCCATCCGAGGTCGCTGTCCTTGAGGCGGCGAATTCTGTGTCCGACTACAACCTTCTTCATATTTGCGGCTATATGGGCTGCCACAATGATCTGAACTGGTACAAGGACTATCCGGCCAAAGCCATCAATTGGGCGGTCGCTTTTGAAGGCGTGCCGATGGGAGAAGGCGAGGAGATCTTCGGCCATCGCTGTGTGATCGGCGGCTTTGACAACAATGCGGACGGTGTCCTCTATAGCGGGACGAAAGAAGAAGTTCAGGCAGAAACCCGTGCCATCTTGGATCGGGCAGGCACCCGCGGCGTCATCCTCGGGGCAGACTGCACCGTGCCGAAGGATATCGATCCGGAACGCTTCAACTGGGTAAGAGACGCAGCGGCAGAGTATAAGAAGTGACTGGTGACAATCAAAAAGAGCAGCCATTGGCTGCTCTTTTGTTTTATATGTTTTATAGAAAAATAAAAAACGAATCTCGCAAGAGATTCGTTTTTTTGTGGCGGAGTGAGGGAGATTCGAACTCCCGCACCGGTATAACCGGTCTAACGATTTAGCAAACCGTCCTCTTCAGCCACTTGAGTATCACTCCACATAGCTGACTTTAGAGATAATACCATAGGGAAGGGATGTTGTCAAGAATTATTTAAGTACTGCTTTTGACAAATGGAAAGGAATCAAGGATAATGAAGCTATAGATCGGGTTCAGGCAAAGAGGAAAAGCGCAGGTGATCCGAGGTCTGAAGGTGCTTTCCCTGACTGTCATTTCGGGCGAAGTCGCTGCCTTTTCCCTCCTTTGCCCTGAGCTTTTTTTCATTTTCTCCCAAAGGAGCCGCTATGCATTTCGAAACTATGATCCTTCTCCTCTTTTCTGTCCTTGGCCTCATCGACGGAGCGCTTTTTGCGCTGCTTTTCCGCCGGAGGCGTTTCTATGTCTATGCACTGGCGATGGCACTCCTTGGAGGGGCAGCAGGCGCGTATTTTCTCTGGTATGCCAAGTGGTATGACGGGCTCGGACTCTGGTCGCTCTATCTGGCGTATGGGATGACAGGATTCATGGTGGCGGAGATCATAGCGCTCTTTCTCCTTGTCCCGCTTTCGCTTTTGAGTCTGGTGAAAGCCCTTCGGCGTGTTGCGAAGCTCTTGGGTGCACTGGGGCTTCTCGCATCACTTGGGATCGGCATCTATGGAGCCTATGATGGAAATCATCGAGAGGTGACGGAGCATCACGATATCTATGTGAAGGATCTGCCAGAGGCCTTGGAGGGGTATCGCTTCGCACAGATGACAGATACGCACATCGGTCCCTACTTCCGCTATACGGATCTTCCGCGTGAGATGGCGCGTGCGAAAGCAAAAGGGGCAGAGGCGGTCTTTTTCACGGGGGATCTCATCGATGATGTGCGCCATATGAAGGAAACGGCGGATATCTTAGACGAATGGCAGGAGGTTTTTCCCGATGGCATTCTCTATGCCTGGGGAAATCATGAGTACTATCGCGGCAAGGATCTCATCCGCAGTGAGCTTCTCCGGACGCGGGTCGAGCTTTTGGAGAATGAAAGTACCGTGATCCGGCGCGGAGGCGCGGCGCTCTACGTGGCGGGGGTGGATTACCCGTGGAGCCGCGGGGCGGCGCGGTCGCTTGAAATGCAGGATATGATGGACTTCGCCTATCGGGACATTCCCGAGGGCGCACCGTCGATTTTGCTCGCACACCATTCCGATTTCATAGACATGGGGTTTGAAAGAGGAGCCTTCCTGACGCTCACAGGGCATACGCACGGGACACAGTTCGGCTTTTTCGGGCGGCCGATCATTACCCCCTTCCGCTATACACGCGGTATGTACAGCGATGGCATGCATCAAGGCTATGTCTCGCGCGGGGATGCGAGCTGGTTCCCCTTCCGCTTTTTCTGCGACAGGGAGCTTGCTGTATTTACGCTGCACAGGAAAACTGAAGAATGAGACATGAAGGTGCGGCGCATCAGGATCGGAATGGGCCGCACCTTTTTATCATGCGGCTAGGGAAACACTGATTCAATCGTTGTCTGATTTCATTCTTGGATTTTTATACAGAGCAAGGAATCATCTGACGCGAATAGCGAGCTATTTAAGGAAGATGATGACGAAGCTATGTATAAAAATCTATATGAAATCCGGCTCTGCGATTTAATCAGCGTTTCCCTAGCCACTTCTTTCTCTCTATAGTAAAATAAGGCATAGGAAATGTATCATACCAAAGGAGATGAAACTATGAAAAAATGGGAAAAGATCGTGACGGCTCTGGGCGCAGCCCTCTTCCTTTACACGGCAGAGCCGGCTTTCGCTTTCGAACCCTTTTATCTGAATGGCGATCAGACGCAGCCCATGATACAGAATACGGGCGGCATTTACAATGACGGCAAGACGGGGCTCTTCATGGACCTCACCTCCATGACCATCGAAGGCGTATTCAATGACGGACTGGCTGTGCGCGTGAAGATTTTTGAACTCGCAAAGGGAAAGTCTGTCGGGACGGGCTTCCTGCATGTCCGCTACGCAGAGGACGGCAAGGCATGGGTGCTCCGTACGGATGACCGCTGGCAGGAAATCGCATCGGGGACGGAAGATCCGTCAGCGCTTGCGGTCTACTTTGTCAGGGAGGAAATGGGAAATGAAGCCCGCCGCGATACCTACATGAGTCAGATCGAGAAGCTTACAACAGCACAGGAAGGCGATCCGGGTTCCATCGTGCCTGCCAATGCACTCCCGGCTTCCTTCGGACAGACGCCCAAAGCCGCTGCCCCAAAGGCGGCGAGCCCTGTGAAAGGAAAGTCCGTCGTCCGCACCGAACCCCTGCCCGCGCCGCATGGAGAGGTGACCGTCACCATCACAGAAGCACCCCAGGTGGAGATCGTGAAGAGCGAAGGGGAAAAGTGACTGGTGACTGGTAGCTAGGGATTAGGTTTGCGATACGAGAAAACCGCCAGTTTCAAACCTCCGCGGCGCTTCTGATTTTTATGCGCCGCACCAACCCCTTTGAACCCACAGAACCCGCTGAACCCTTTCGCACGTAATCAAAGGGCACCACGCCCGAGGGGCCAACCCTGAACCTCGAACTCATAAACTTTGATCTTATTTCCAAACAATCAATCACATAAATAACAAAAGAAGGAATCATTATGGCCAAAAGATACTATGAACTGCATGTCGCTGGATGCACGCGCCAGCTGACGATCATGAATATTTCCGACACCCTTGCCATCGCAAGCTTTGTCATACTGGGCGATACAGAGATCGTCACCCGCACCGCAGAGGAATTGGCGAAGAAGGTCCCCGAGGGGACGGATATCATCCTCACCGCAGAAACGAAGGGCATCCCGCTCGCCCATGAGATGGCGCGTGTGCTTGGCATGAAGAAATACATCGTTGCACGTAAAAGCGTGAAGGCCTATATGGAGGATCCGATCTGCGTCGAGGATGAATCCATCACGACCATTGGCAAGCAGCGTCTCTACCTTTCGCAGGACGATGTCGGGCTCATCCGCGGCAGGAAGGTCCTCCTTGTCGATGATGTCATCAGCACCGGCGGCTCCATGAAAGCGATGAAAGAGATCACGGAAAAAGCAGGCGGACGTGTGATCGGGGAAGCAGCCATTCTCGCTGAAGGCGATGCTGCCAAAAGAGAGGATATCATTTTCCTCGCGCCGCTCCCGCTCTTTGAGGCGGAGTGATCCGCGGCTGGTGACCGTGTTCACGAATCCCTTTTCACGCCTACTGGATAGAGCCGTATATATTATGCTATAATAAACAATACGAATTATTCCATTCACAAGATTCATTTCCCAGAGGAGGAAAACGATGAAGCATCAGGAAATTGTGATGATTGTTGACTTTGGCGGACAGTACGCCCAGCTCATTGCACGCCGTGTACGTGAGTGCGGTGTCTACTGCGAGATCCTGCCATACAACAAAAGCGCAAAAGAAATTTTAGCCCAGCAGCCGAAGGGAATCATTTTCTCCGGCGGCCCATCCAGCGTCAATGCGGAAAATGCGCCGGAGATCGATCCGGACGTATTCAAAGCAGGCGTGCCGATCCTCGGCATCTGCTACGGCATGCAGCTCATGGCCAAGACCTTGGGCGGCGAAGTTTCTAAACCTGAAAAACATGAATACGGTCACACCGATTTCTACAGAAACGGCAGCTCCGCACTCTTCGAAGGCGTCTCCGAAAAGACGGCGGTATGGATGAGCCATGGCGATGCCGTCACAGAGATGCCGGCCGGCTTCGGACTCACCGGTCACACCGACCTCACCCCGACTGCTGCGATGGCAGATGAAGCCCGCCGCTTCTACGCTGTCCAGTTCCATCCGGAGGTCGTCCACACCCCGGAAGGCACCACCATGCTGAAGAACTTCCTCTTCCACATCTGCGAATGTGAAGGCGGCTGGTCCATGGGCAACTACATCGACATCGCTGTCGAAAATATCCGTGAAAAAGTCGGAGATCACAATGTCATCTGCGCCCTCTCCGGCGGCGTCGATTCCTCTGTCGCAGCTGTCCTCGTACACAAAGCCATCGGCGATCAGCTGACCTGCGTTTTCGTCGACCACGGTTTCCTGCGTCTCGGCGAAGCAGAACAGGTCGTCGATACCTTTACGAACAAATTCAACATGAAGCTGGTACACATCGATGCATCCAAGCACTTCATGTCGCTTCTGGAAGGCGTCACCGAACCGGAAAAGAAACGTAAGACCATCGGTGCAGAATTCATCCATACCTTCCAGGAAGAAGCGAACAAGCTCGAAGATGTGAAATTCCTCGTACAGGGCACCCTCTATCCGGACGTTGTAGAATCCGGCACCGCGACCGCTTCTACCATCAAGTCCCATCATAATGTAGGCGGTCTCCCGAAGGATATGAAATTCTCCCTCATCGAACCGCTTCGTGAACTCTTCAAAGACGAAGTCCGCGAGCTCGGCCGTCAGCTGGGCCTTCCGGAAGAAGTCGTCAATCGTCAGCCATTCCCGGGACCGGGCCTTGCCATCCGTATCATCGGCGACATCACCCCGGAACGTCTCGATATCCTGCGCCGTGCGGACTTCATCGTGAGAGATGTCATTCATAAGCATGGTCTTGACAACACCATCTGGCAGTCCTTCGCTGTCCTTCCGGCAGCGATTCGTTCCGTCGGCGTCCAGGGCGATGAAAGAACCTATGACTACACCGTAGGCATCCGTGCCGTCACCTCCTCGGATGGCATGACCGCTGACTATTTCCGCTTCCCATGGGAAGTGCTCGACGAAATGAGCCGTCGCATCTGCAACGAGGTTGCTGGCGTAAACCGCGTCGTCTACGACATCACCTCCAAGCCACCGAGCACCATCGAGTGGGAATAATAGGAATCAGAAAAGCCTGCTTCTCCCGTGTGGAGAGGCAGGGCTTTTTTATCATATCGTGGGTCTTGGATTTGGAGCAATGAGAAATATTGGTGTTGGCTTTTCCGCAAGACCCATTGAAGGCGTCGAACCTCTTGTCCCTAGTTCACCCACTGCCGCTCACTTTTCATTTTGCCGCAAATTGCTATTCGAAAGGAGCCACCCATGAGCCTTGTCAGACGAAACCCCGATCTTGCTGCAGCGGCGCTCCTTGCGCTCGTGACGGCGTGTTTCTCGGAGGTCAGCCTTTCCTCGCTGCGTGAGAGTATCAATTTTCCGCTCCTCGCGCTCCTTTTTTCTCTCATGACCATCGTAGCGGCTCTTCGGCGCGCCGGATTCTTCAGCGGTCTTTTCTGCCATCTCTTTCAGAAGCCCATGAATAGCCGGCGGATGGGGCAGGTATTCCTCTTTCTCTCCTTCTTTACCTCCATGGTATTCACGAATGACGTTTCACTCATCATCTTCGTGCCGCTTGCGATTTCTCTTTTCAAAGAGGCCCATGCCCTCCGCCTGGTGATCCCTGTCCTTACATGGATGACCATCGCGGCGAATCTGGGCAGTATGCTGACACCCATCGGAAATCCGCAGAATCTTTTCATCTATGCCCACTACCATCTGCCGCTTGCCGAATTTCTCTCCATCACCGCACCCATCACTGTCCTCTCAGCCGTCCTGCTCCTCCTTGCCAGCTATACGCTGGAAGAGAGGCCGCTCATGCTCCGCTTCGCAAAGCCGACAGGCATACCGCGTCTTCGTATCGCGCTCCTGCTACTTCTCTTTGCGCTCTGTCTTTTGAATGTCCTTCGCCTTCTCCCGATCTCATTCCTCCTTGCGATCGTCATCCCTGCTTGTGCGCTCCTTGACCGGAAGGCCTTTCTCGAGGTCGACTACAAGCTGCTTGCGCTCTTCCTCGCTCTTTTCATTGCGGTAGGAAATCTGACGCATATCCCGGGACTTCAGGAGAAACCGGCCGCGCTCCTTGCCGGACACGAATTCTGGATCTCTCTTCTCCTTTCGCAGGTCGTGAGCAATGTCCCTGCGACCGTCATGCTCTCTCCGTACACGGGAAATTACACTGCGCTTCTCCTCGGCGTTAATATCGGAGGCCTCGGTACCCTCATCGCCTCTATGGCGAGCCTCATTTCCTTCAAGGCGTATCTCTCGATGCGATTCCACTTTGCCCGTGCCTATTTTCTTGTCTTTACCGGGGCGAATCTGGGCTTTCTGGCCGTTCTGATCGGGGCGTACCTGGTGCTGTGGGGGAAGTAGGAAGGAAGAACGGCGTACACGCTAAAAAAGTCCGCCTCTTTCATAGAGAGGTCGGGCTTTTTTAGTATGCCTGTCAGAGGAAATGCGACTGCGCTGGACAGTCGGCAGCCGCTATTTCTTTGGCTTTGGCAAGGTGAAGGAAGAAATGAGCGGGATGAGAGTGATCAGGGCGATCACGTAGAAGGTCGTCTCCAGACCATACATGTCGCCGACCTTTCCGAGGAGCGGCGCTGTGATGCCACCGACGCTGACGGCAAGGCCGAGCGTGATGCCCGAGGCGAGGCCGACACGGTTCGGCAGGTACTGCTGCCCCAGGACGACCATCGGACTATACGTAAGATTCAGAGCCGCACCGAGGACGATGAGACAGAGGATACCGAGAATGGAGCTGTCCGTCCATGCGAGAATGAGCGCAGCAGGAAATGCGAGGAGGAAGCCGAAGCGGACAAAGGTGCGATAGCCATGCTTGTCGCCCAGCTTTCCGCCAATCAGTGTGAAGAGCGCGCCGATGCCATAGTACACGCTGAGGAGCAGGTTGCTGAAGTTCTGTGATTCATGGAAATGATTCATGAAGTAAAGGACGATGAAGGTATTTAGCCCGAGGTACATGATAGAGCGGCCGAAAACGACGGCGCCGAGACGACAGAAGGAGCCCCACTGGTCCGGTGCGTCCGTCACGGCGTGTTTCTTGTGTGAGGAGATCGATCTCTCGCCGATGGCCTTCAGACGGGGATAGAGAGCGAGAAGGAGCACGCAGATGATGATCTCCGGGATAAAGAAAATGAGCGTGCCCGGCAGGCCGAAAAAGGCGATCGATGCAGAGATGATCGCTGCGCCGAAGGTGAAGCCCATATTGCCGCCAAAAGAAAAGACCGAAAGACTGATGCCGCGGTTGTCATCTGTCGAGACGCGGTTGACCATGAGCGCGCCCTGCGGGTGGAACATTGCGACACCGATGCCAGAGATCATCGTGAAGAAGCAGAGCAGATAGAAATCTGACGTGACGCCTGTCAATGCGATGCCGCCGCCTGCCATGAAGAGGCCGAGCGGCATGATCCAGGGCCAGTTGTGCTTGTCGGAGAGAGTCCCTAAGAGTGGCTGGATGAGTGAACCGATGATGTTTGAGGACAGCACCAGCATGGCAGCGGTCGCGTAGTCATAGCGATAGGCCGCGACCAGAAAGGGCAGTACCGCCGCCAGTGCGCTCTGATTGATGTCCGAGCAGAAATGGCATGCGGCGAGCAGGGTCTGATAACTGAAAAATCTCATAATACCTCCTTGTCGAAACACAGACTTGGCATGATGCAGGATCCTTCGTGCGTGCTTATGTTTCCTTCCATAATAACCTTATAAGTATATAATAAAACTGATTTCAAAGCTATATGGGATCGATACGTCACTGCGCGATTTGAGCCGGTGCGGACATGTACTTTCGGGGGATGTCCTGGGGGCTATCAAGCTGCGCGAGACATGCCGGCCGAGCGTGATCTCCTTGACAGGGGAAAGGCTCTCATGCTATATTTCCTATAACATAGTAACAAAACCGCTGCTTCGCCACCGGGTGGAGCAGACAGGCGTTTCAGTCATTCTCCGTAGGTACGGCGCAGCCGGGAGAGAGTGGCTGGAGCGCCTTTTTTTTTGAAAGGAGGATCTCCATGCTTGCTCTATGGTGGCCTGTCGTTCTGATCGTTGTGGCTGATGTGATATACCAGATCTGCGCAAAGAAGCTGTCGTCCGTCGCCTCTCCGCTCGCGGCACTGGGGGCGACGTACCTGGTGAGTGCCTTGACCTGCGTGCTGCTTTTCGAGGCGCTTTCTCCGGCGGGAGATCTCATGGCGGCGCTTGCCGCTGTGCCGTTTCCGGCGGCCATCGCAGGGGTCTCCATCGCAGGGCTGGAGGTGGGGACGATCTACATGTATCGTGCGGGCTGGCCGATGAATGTGGGATTTATCGTGTACACGGGAATCATTGTCGTGCTGCTGCTCTTCATCGGTTCTTGTATTTACACGGAACCGATGGGGCTTGTGAAGCTCGCCGGGGTCGCACTCACCTGTCTGGGCATGTTTTGTATTGTAAGGTAAGGAGAAAATAGATGTTTTCGACTTGGTGGCCGCTTCTTCTCGTTGTCGCATCCAGTGTAGGATATCAGGTGGGGCTGAAGGAAGTCTCCGGTATCGGGGATCCTATGGCTTCTCTCACGGTGACGTATCTTGCAGCGTCTGTCGTTTCCTTTGTGATCTACTTCTTTCAGTCTTTGGGGAAGGAGAGCTTCTTGCGCGGCGTACTTTCCGTGAATCTTTCTGCCATAGGGCTGGGACTCGCGATCGTCGGCATCGAGGTGGGGACGCTCTTCATGTACCGGGCTGGCTGGGCGGTGAATGTGGCTTTCGTCGTGGCGAACAGTCTCATCGTAGCGGCGCTGATGCTGACAGGATTTCTGCTCTACAAAGAGAAGCTGACTCTTCGCCAGCTCATCGGGGTGGGGATTTCTCTTGCGGGGATCCTTTGCATCGTGATGGGATGAGATTTTGATCAAACGGGATTGACAATTTATGTAGCACCCCGTATAATCAAGCCATATTCATAACAAAAGCGAAGGCGCTGCCCACGGGCGGCGCCTTTTTGCTGAAAAAGAAAGGGAGAGAATCTATGAAAAAGACCTGCAAGATCGCACTCACCATCCTTGCCATGACAGCGGCTGCTGCCGGCGCATCCATCACCTCTACGGTAGAAGCAGCGGAGAAGAAGCCGGTGATCGGGATTTCCTGGAAGAGCCCGACACAGAACTATGAAGCCTTCAAGAAGATCATCGAGGCAGCAGGCGGCATAGCGGTCGAGCTGCCGCAGGTGACGAGCAGCCATGTTCCCTACAACGCTGACAAGACGGTCGCAGCGGATGCCATCTATCCATCGGGCATGCTGAAGGAAGAGTATGCCGATGCCATCAAGGCGAATCGCTTCGATGAGACGAATGTGAAGGAGATCATGAAGGGCATCGACGGCGTATTCTTCACCGGCGGCGAGGACATCAGCCCATCTCTCTTCAAAGATCCTAAGAAGGAAGAAAATATGGGCGAGGGGATCAATGCGACCCGCGATATTTCTGATTATACCCTGATGTCGTACTGTGTACAGAAGGACATTCCTGCCTTTGCGGTCTGCCGCGGCGAGCAGATGATGGGCATCGTCCATGGTGTCACCTTCATTCAGGATCTTCCGGTGTACTATCAGTCGAAAGGCGTGTACTATGATGGGCTGCATCGCGCGCCGGTCAATGCATGGGGCCGCGACTATGTGCGTCATGATGTGACACTCCTCCCCGTGAAATCGCATCTCCGCGAGATCGTAGGTGCTGATCAGCTGGAGAATGTATCCTCTTGGCATCATCAGGCGATCTTGAGCGTCGAAGGTACGGATCTCATCCAGACGGCAGAAACGGTGGATAAGGGCGGCGTCTCGATCGTCGAAGGCATCGAGAACCCGACAAAGAAATTCTGTGTAGCGGTCCAGTTCCATCCGGAAAATGATCTGAAGCATGTGCTGGTGGAAGGCGAGGATCCCAAGGATTACATGGATCAGACGATCGCTCTCAGGTTCTTCCAGGAACTCGTAAAGGCTGCCGCTCAGAAATAAAACTTTCGTGACCGGTAGACGTCAGAGGTCAGAGGCCAGAAGTCAGAGGCCTGAGAACTGAAGTTTCCAAGTCTTCCCATTTTCCTTAGTGTAAAATTTTACTCGGTAGGGGAATTTTCCAGAAACAATAAAAGAGGAA
>ENA-OUQF01000190-OUQF01000190.1-human-gut-metagenome-genome-assembly--contig:-NODE-190-length-57156-cov-22.970946_pt1:0-55000 | contig 57156 bp, 48 predicted proteins | sample MGYA00237947_ERZ548826 | MGnify/ENA primary metagenome ERZ548826 (study PRJEB26490, sample SAMN05194701) | human gut metagenome | biome: terrestrial biome; feature: human-associated habitat... | reverse complement strand
CCGAAGCTTGGGAATATACATTTGTATGTTGGTAGGAGAGCGTTGTATGCGGGGTGAAGTCATAGCGAAAGCGGTGGTGGACTGCATACAAGTGAGAATGCCGGAATGAGTAGCGAGAATTATGTGAGAATCATAATGGCCGAAAGACTAAGGTTTTAGAAGGAAGGTTCGTCCGCTTCTAGTTAGCCGGGAGCTAAGGCGAGGCCGAAAGGCGTAGTCGATGCACATACGGTTGAGATTCCGTAGCCACCTACGATTTAAACTAAAGGACACATCTGAAGGGCATGACCCGGGCGTTGGTAGACCCGGGCGTAAGGGACCGAAAACAAGTAGGGAAGCATGTTTGGAAGGTGGCGAGAAAAGTTTAGTGTATATAATGTAGGTGCCCGTACTGCAAACCGACACAGGTAGTCAGGAAGAGAATTCTAAGGCCATCGGGAGAAGCGTTGTTAAGGAACTCGGCAAATTGACCCCGTAACTTCGGAATAAGGGGTGCTCACGAGAGTGAGCCGCAGTGAATAGGTCCAGGCAACTGTTTATCAAAAACACAGCTCTCTGCTAAATCGTAAGATGACGTATAGGGGGTGACACCTGCCCGGTGCTGGAAGGTTAAGAGGATGGGTGCAAGCTCAGAATTGAAGCCCCAGTAAACGGCGGCCGTAACTATAACGGTCCTAAGGTAGCGAAATTCCTTGTCGGGTAAGTTCCGACCCGCACGAATGGTGTAACGATCTGGACACTGTCTCAACTGCCCACCCGGCGAAATTGTAGTACCGGTGAAGATGCCGGTTACCCGCGGCAAGACGGAAAGACCCCATGGAGCTTTACTGTAGCTTAGTATTGGGTCTCGGTATTTTATGTACAGGATAGGCGGGAGACTTGGAAGCAAGCACGCTAGTGTTTGTGGAGTCGTCCTTGGGATACCGCTCTTAAAGTATTGAGATTCTAACCTGCAGCCTTGAATCAGGTTGGGGGACATTGCTAGGTGGGCAGTTTGACTGGGGCGGTCGCCTCCAAAAGAGTAACGGAGGCGTTCAAAGGTTGGCTCAGCACGGACGGAAACCGTGCCTTAGAGTGTAAACGCATAAGCCAGCCTAACTGCGAGACTGACGGGTCGAGCAGTAACGAAAGTTGGAGTTAGTGATCCGGCGGTATGTGAGTGGAAATGCCGTCGCTCAACGGATAAAAGCTACCCTGGGGATAACAGGCTGATCTCCCCCAAGAGTCCACATCGACGGGGAGGTTTGGCACCTCGATGTCGGCTCATCACATCCTGGGGCTGTATTCGGTCCCAAGGGTTCGGCTGTTCGCCGATTAAAGTGGTACGCGAGCTGGGTTCAGAACGTCGTGAGACAGTTCGGTCCCTATCTGTCGTGGGCGTAGGATATTTGAAAGGAGCTGTCCCTAGTACGAGAGGACCGGGATGGACGCACCGCTGGTGCACCAGTTGTCATGCCAATGGCACGGCTGGGCAGCTAAGTGCGGACGGGATAAACGCTGAAAGCATCTAAGCGTGAAGCCCCCTCCAAGATAAGATATCCCACTTTTAAGTTAAGACCCCTTGAAGACTACGAGGTTGATAGGTTGCGTGTGTAAGTACAGTGATGTATTTAGCTAGGCAATACTAATAGGTCGAGGGCTTGACCTTCAGAAGTGTCTGAGGTTGAGTTAATTAGAAATCCATAAAGCAAAATCTGTATTTAGTTTTCAGGGTATATATCCCTAAGAGCTATGCACCATTAGCTCAGTTGGTAGAGCACCTGACTCTTAATCAGGGTGTCCAGGGTTCGAGTCCCTGATGGTGTACCATCAGTGGCCCGTTGGTCAAGCGGTTAAGACATCGCCCTCTCACGGCGAAAACAGGAGTTCGATTCTCCTACGGGTCACCAAAGACCTGAGGGAAACCACAGGAAAAAGTTAATAACTGTGATTTAAGTTACAGTTCAGTCGGTGTTTATTACGCTGAGGGTCCACCCGTTCCCATCCCGAACACGGTAGTTAAGCTCACGCGTGCTGAAAATACTTGGAGGGCAGCTTCCCGGGAAGATAGGTCGACGCCGACATCTTAAAAAAACGCATCTCTTTTGATGCGTTTTTTATTTTATGTGTATATTTATATTTAATTTCGTATTTTGCCTTTTTATTTTCTATATGTTATAATGAGGAAAAACATATTTGAGGTGACATATGATTACTTTTCAAAATAAATTATCTTATCCGATGAAAATAAATATCGACGGTGAAGAGATAGTTATTGATGAATATGGCGAATATAAGTATGCCATTTCCGCAAATATCGTTGATTTTACCGTTCACGAGGTTGTTCCAAATAAAATAAATCCTTTGGGTTATTTGTTTTTGGCATTTGTCGGGTTTATCAGTTTGGTTTTTGATTTTTACGACAGCGAATATCTGAATTTCAGGAAATACCTTTCTTTTCCTGTGAAGGCGCATATAACAGATATTAACAATGATATAACTGTGATACTCAATGAGCCGAAAAATTCAAATATTAAATGCTGTAATATTGTTGCGACCGAAAATCTTGAATATGAGGCAATTATTGATAACGAATCGGTTTTAAAACAATATAAGCAGTACAAAAAAGAAACTTTTACGGTTTTATTTGTTCCTCTATTGCTTGTTGTTACAATTTGCGCATTTATAATTGCATCTAAGCAAGCATTAGGCTATGTTATCGGCGCGGCAATTATCGCAGTTATTGCCGCAATTTGGATAAGATTCCATAATAAAAACAAATCGGTCATTAACGATATTTTAAACTGAATATTTAATTTGGTATTCAACTGCCGACAAAGGAGGCTTGCCTGAAAAAACAACGCCGAAGGAGTTTTTTGAGGTATCAAACCGCAAATTTATCGAATTTTGCCCTGAAAAAGCATAGATATAACATTTTAATGCTTGCCGCACAACACATTGTGCTATACAAATTGACAAAATAAAAACAGCATAGCCGAAACTGTGCTGTCATATCTGTTTTGACACCCTCTGTCAATCATCTTTATGTATGATTAACAGAGGGTATTTTTTATGAATTATGATTAATATGTTTTCATGATTTCGTCTGCAAGCTCAGAAAGCTCGGCGATTGCTTGGTCGGTTACTCGGGTTTTGATTGTAACCGTCTTGTCAATCAGCGTTATGTCCTTCATTTTTTCAAATTCAGCTTTCATCGTTCTGACTGCGCTCGGTGCCCAGCTTGCATTTTCAACAAGAGCAACTGTTCTGTTTTGAAATGCCTTTGATTCAAGGTGATGAAGGTAATCAGACATCGGTGCAAAAACGCCTGCGTCATAACTTGACGCCATGCAAACAAGGTGACTGTGGTGGAACGAATCCTCAACACATTCTGCAATATCATCTCTTGTGAGGTCGGCAAGGACAACGCGCGGACAGCCTTTTTCTTCAAGCAACTTTTTAAGTTTCTCTGCCGCCTGCATTGTGTTTCCGTGAATTGATGCGCAAGCGATAAACACGCCCTTGTCCTCAGGTTGATATGATGACCAAGTGTTGTATAATGCCAAAACTTCGGGAATCGTGTCTGTCAAAACAGGTCCGTGGAGCGGACAAATTGTCTTGATTTCAAGCGCGCCTGCCTTTTTCAAAAGTGCCTGCACCTGCTTTCCGTATTTGCCGACAATGTTGAAATAGTATCTTCTTGCTTCACAACTCCAGCCCTCATCGGCATCGGTTGTGCCGAATTTGCCGAACGCGTCGGCAGAGAAAAGAACTTTGTCCGTGCTGTCGTATGTAACCATAACCTCGGGCCAATGTACCATCGGTGCCATCACGAAATTAAGCTTGTGTGTGCCGAGGTCGAGTGTGTCGCCCTCTTTAACGGCAACAACCTTGCTCAAATCAACATCGCAAAACTGCGGCAGCATTCTGAGTGCGCTTGCCGAGCAGTAAAGAACGGTGTCGGGGTATTTCTCAATGAATTTTTGAATTCCGAAACTGTGGTCCGGCTCAAGATGCTGAACTATCAAATAATCGGGCTTTTTGTCGCCTAATGCGTCGGCGAGATTATCAAACCATCTGTCAACGGCGATTTTGTCAACCGTGTCCAAAACGGCGATTTTGTTATCAAGAATGATATAGGAATTGTATGCCATTCCGTTTTCAAGAATGTATTGACCCTCGAAAAGGTCAATGTCATAATCGTTTACGCCGATATTATAAATATTTTCGTTAACCTTTGTTTTCATGAAAAACAGCCTTTCTGAAATTATTTTGTCGATAGTATTTTACAACATTTTCCCTTTTCGGGCAATAGTGATTATTATATAAACAACAGCTATTATTATCGAGCCGGAGGCAATGGCAAGCCAAAAATCGCGCGACGGCAAAAATTCGGTGAAATAAGCACCGATTAAGTCAATTCTGCCGGTGACAAGCGCAATTATTGCGGTTATTGCAAATGCCAACACAAGACAGACCGCAATTGCAATTATTATCAGTAAAATGACAAACGCAAAATCGAAAATTCTGCCTTTACCGTCGGAAAAATCAATGTTGAATTCAGACTCGCCGTATTCGGCTTGGGAATCGTTAACGGCGTTTGCAAGCGATGTCAGCTTGTCTTGATGATTATGTTTGATACGGCGCAAGATTTTGTCAGGTGATTTTCCGCTTTTTGCGGCATAATTGCTTATCATTTTAACAAGCTTTTTGTCATCGTCAAAAAGATTTGTCAAAAGACCCAATCTGCCGTCATATTCCTCGTTAGAATAATACAACGCTTCAATCTCGTGAAGAATAGGGAGGAGATTTTTCTCCTTTTCGTTCGCGCCGCAAGGGGAGTCGGCATGCTCCGTTATGTATGCCGATGCAATCGCAAGTTCGCTGAAACTTACATTCTCGGGGTGTTTGATTTCAAAGCCTCGGTTTTTGCAAATGGCATCAAGGCTTGAAAAGTCGATATAATATTCTTTGTCATTGCAAGACCCGTCAAGCTCATCGGCAATGAATTTTAGACGAAAGCCGTCACCCGATTTTTCGATATGCGTTTCACCGACAATATATTCACCCGGCTCTATATCGGTTTTGCCGTAAAAGCTAAATGTTTCCTCGCATATTTGAAAGGTGCTCACTGCGGTTATTTTGTCGCCGTTTATTTCAAAAACAAATGTGTCGTATGGAAGTTTGCAAAGTATCGCGGCACATTCCTCGGGCATTCCGATTTCTACCAGCTCTTTGACTGTATGTGAATCGTTTTCGACAACCATAATTTCTCCTCAAATCGGAAAAGCGGCTCGGTGTTTGACGCACTTTGCCGCTTTTTCAATCAATGAATAAATGCAAATACACCGGCTGTCAAGCCGCTTCCTGCCATAAGCACAGCAAGAATGATGCATGTGATTTTAACAAATTTTCTGTTCATAATTTTCCTCTATTTCATAAATTCGTCTGCAGCCGATTCAAGCGTTTTTGCTATTTTTGATGCAGACTCTTTATCGTTTCCGATTGCGGTCAGATACGCCTTTATTTTAGGCTCCGTGCCCGACGGTCTGACGATAACCTTGTTGCCGTTTTCAAGTGCAAAGGCAAGCACATTTGATTTCGGCAGGTCGATTTTTTCTTCCTTGCCGTCTGTAAATGTTGTTTTGCTTGTTTTGTAGTCCGACACTGCGGTTACGATAAAGTCACCGATTGTTTTCGGCGGATTTTGGCGGAGCGTATCCATAATCTGCGCCATTTTTTCCATACCTTGTGCACCCTCAAAGGTGTATGATTTAACTTCGTTGCAATAGTATCCGAATTTATCGTAAAGCGAATTCATAACATCAACAAGATTCATATTTTTTGTTTTATAATAAGCCGCCATTTCGCAGATAAGCATTGACGCAACAACAGCGTCCTTATCCCTTGCGTGCGTGCCTGCAAGATAGCCGTAGCTCTCCTCAAATCCCATAACAAAGTCGGACGCTCTGCCCTCTTTTTCGAGATTTGTGATAAGCTCGCCGATATATTTGAAGCCTGTCAGAAGATTTTTGAATGTGCAGTTGTATTCCTTTGCGATAACCTCTGCCAAATCGGTTGAAACAAAGCTTTTAACGGCGATTGCCGATTTCGGAAGAGTGCCTTTTTCAAGGCGCTGTGAAAGGATATAGTTTAAAAGCATTGCGCCGACCTCGTTGCCGCTCATAAGCACAAGCTCGCCTGTTTTGTCGGGCACCGCGATGCCTACACGGTCGCAGTCGGGGTCTGTTGCAAGCAAAATGTCTGCGCCGATTTTTCTGTTCATTTCAAGGCCGATTTCAAAAACCTGCTTGATTTCGGGGTTTGGGAACGGACATGTCGGGAAATTGCCGTCGGGATATTCCTGCTCGGGCACTACATAAACGCTTTTAACTCCGATTCTGTCAAGAATTGCTCTGACAGGCTTGTTGCCCGTGCCGTTAAGCGGTGTGTAAATCACCTTTAAGTCGGCATTTTTGACGATTTCGGGGTTGATGCACTGTTTTTGCACCTCGTCAAGAAACGAATTTATAACCTTTTCGCCGATAAATTCGATTTTTCCGGCATTTACGGCATCGTCAAAATCAACTTTTTTGATGCCGGTGAAATAATCAACCTTTTGGATATATTCGTATGCCTCGGCTGCCTCCTCATCGGTCATTTGATAGCCGTTGGGGTTGTAGCATTTGTAGCCGTTGTATTTTGCCGGATTGTGCGAAGCGGTGATGATAATGCCGCTTTGAGTGTGATAATATCTTATTGCGTATGAAAGGCACGGAGTCGGCTCAAGCTCGTCATAAATATAAACCTTAACGCCGTTTGCAGCCAAAACGGATGCCGCCTCTTTGCTGAAAAGGTCGCTTTTGATTCGCGAATCGTAGCCGATTGCAACCGACGGATTGTCATAATTTGCGTTGAGATAGTCGGCAAGACCCTGTGTAGCTCTTCCGACGGTATATATGTTCATTCTGTTTGTGCCTGCGCCGATTACGCCACGCAAGCCTGCGGTGCCGAATTCAAGGCTTCTGTAAAATCTGTCGAGAATTTCGTCATCGTTGCCCTTAATGCTCTCGAGTTCGGCTTTCAAATCGGGGTCGCCCGTTGCCTTTTCAAGCCATTCGTTATATAAAGCGTTAATGTCCATATGACCTCTCCTTAAATTTTAATATTTTAATGCTTTGCAGCATCTCTATTTTAATATTATTATTTAGTGTTGTCAATATAACTTGCTTATTGTATAATATAAATTAACAATTTGCCGCAATACTTTTTGCGGCAAAAAAAGAGGAGAAACGGCGCAATTGAGCACCGCTTAAATTTTATCGCCGCAAAGTGTCGGAATTTAAAAAATTTTGCGTGCGTTTTCATTCTCCGCAACGGCTGCAAACGGGGAGAATGATTATAAACAATTCGTTTTATTTTGCAGTGGAAAGGCTGTGTGAGGGTTATATGTTTGCCAAGGTTAAAAGTCAGGGGCTTTTCGGGCTTGAAGGCTTTGATGTGGTTGTTGAGGCTGACATCAGTTCGGGTCTGCCGCGGTTTGATGTTGTCGGTTTGCCCGATGCCGCGGTTAAGGAAAGCCGCGAGCGTGTCAGAGCCTCGATTAAAAACAAGCACTTCACCTTCCCGGTGTCGCGCATTACGGTTAATATCGCGCCTGCCGATATAAAAAAGGAGGGCCCTGTTTACGATTTGCCGATGCTTATTGCAATCCTTAAAGCGTCGGGTCAAATCAACGCGAATTTGGACGATTATTCGTTTATAGGCGAACTGTCACTTGACGGAGAGCTTCGCAAGGCTACCGGTATATTGCCGATGGTTATTAAGGCGAGCGAGAGCGGAGTAGGCTCGGTGTTTATTCCGTATGACAACGCAGGCGAGGCGTCCGTTATTCAGGGCATAGATGTTTTGCCGGCGAGAAATATTATCGAGATTTTGCAACATCTTTCCGGTGAAAAATTGATTGAGCCTGCATACCGTGCGCTCGATGACACCGAAATTGTTGATGATGAACTTGATTTTTGTGATGTTAAGGGTCAGCACGAGGCAAAGCGCGCCCTTGAAATTGCCGCGGCAGGCGGACACAATTGCCTTATGATAGGCCCTCCGGGCACGGGCAAATCAATGCTTGCAAAGCGAATCGGCTCGATTTTGCCCAAAATGACATTCGCCGAGCAAATAGAAACAACAAAAATTTATTCCGTTGCGGGTGAATTGCCCGATAACGCGCGCCTTATCGCACGCAGACCGTTCAGAAGCCCTCACCACACTGTTTCGGCTCAGGGCTTGACGGGCGGCGGAATAAATATTCGCCCGGGCGAAATCAGCCTTGCGCACAACGGCGTGCTGTTTATGGACGAATTTCCCGAGTTTGACCGCCGTGCAAAGGAGTCACTCCGTCAGCCGCTTGAGGACGGTGTTGTCAATATTACGCGTGCGGCAGGAAAAATATCGTATCCGTCAAACATTATGGTTGTTGCGGCGATGAATCCGTGCCCGTGTGGCTTTTTGGGCCATCCGACAAAGCAGTGCACCTGCTCCGAGGTGGCTAAAAAACGCTATCTCGACAAGGTGTCGGGTCCGATTCTCGACAGAATAGATATACATATTGAGGTACAAAGCGTTGATTACGACAAGCTTTCCGGCAAAGGCAATGAGGAGAGCAGTGCCGAAATCAGAAAGCGCGTCAACGCCGCACGCCAAATTCAAAACAAACGCTTTGAGGGCACAAATATTACCTGCAATGCAAAAATGACTCCGCGCGCAACGAGAGAATTTTGCGTTTTATCGCCCGAGGCCGACGATTTGCTCCGTGCAAGTTTTGAAAGTATGGGGCTTTCTGCGAGAGCGTATGACAAAATTTTGCGTATCGGCAGAACGATTGCCGATTTGGACAACAGCGAAAATATTGAAATAACTCATATCGCCGAGGCACTGCAATACAGAAGCCTTGACAGAAAATATTGGAGGTAACGGAAAATGGAAAAATACATCGAAACCACAATGGAAAATCTTGAAAGAAACAACATAAAGCCGTTTTATGTCGAAAAAAGAGAGGAAGTTGTTCCGCTTATAAAAACGCTTGTAAAAAAAGGAGAAAGCATATCCTGCGGCGGCTCGGTCACACTGCGCGAGTGCGAGGTTGACACAAAAATTTTGAAAAGCGGCGACTATGATTTTATCGACAGGTCGGGTCTTCAGGGCGAGGAGCTTCGCGAGGCATACGGCAAGGCATTTATGTGCGACACGTTCTTCACCTCGTCAAACGCGGTCACCGAGAGGGGCGAGCTTTATAATGTCGATGGCAATTCAAACCGTGTTGCTTGCATCGTTTACGGCCCGCGTCAGGTAATTATGGTTGTCGGCAAAAACAAAATCGTGCCGAATATCAATGATGCTGTCGAAAGAGTTAAAAAATCTGCTGCACCGCCGAACACCGTCCGCCTTTCGTGCGACACTCCGTGTGCGAAGCTCGGCGAATGTGTTTCGCTTTCAAACGAAAACGCATTTATCTGCGACGGCTGTCACGGCGAGTCAAGAATTTGCTGTAATTATGTGATTTCGGCTCAGCAAAGGCATAAAGACAGGATAAAAGTCATTATCGTTAATGAAAATTTGGGATATTGATTGACTTTGATATGATTTAGTATTAAAATATCTATATTTATATTCCCGAAAAAGAAGGTAAAAAGATGTTAACACTTGACAGAGTATATAAGGCTTCCGAAGTATTAAAGGAAATTATCAGAGATACAGATATGATTAAGGCACCCAAAATCAACCCGTGCGCAGATGTTTTTTTGAAAACGGAGAATTTGCAGGTTACAGGTTCATTTAAGGTGCGCGGCTCATATTTCAAAATAAGCCAGCTTTCCGAGGAGGAAAAACGCAAGGGCGTTATCGCATGTTCGGCAGGCAACCACGCTCAAGGCGTTGCGCTTGCGGCAACAAAAAACGGAATAAAATCAACAATTTGCCTCCCCGACGGCGCTCCTATCAGCAAGGTTGAGGCAACAAAAAGATACGGCGCAAATGTTTGTCTCGTAAAGGGAGTTTATGACGATGCTTACAATAAGGCTATCGAGCTTCGCGACAAGGAGGGATACACATTTATCCATCCGTTCAATGACCCCGATGTTATCGCAGGTCAGGGCACAATCGGCCTTGAAATTTTAAGACAGCTTCCCGATGTTGATGTTGTTGTTGTTCCTATCGGCGGCGGCGGACTTATCTCCGGCGTTGCATACACAATCAAACAGCTTAAGCCGTCGTGTAAGGTTTACGGTGTTCAGGCTCAAGGCGCACCATCTATGGAGCACAGCGTGACAGACGGAAAAATTGAAACACTCAACGCTGTTAACACAATCGCAGACGGTATTGCTGTTAAAACACCGGGCGATTTAACATTTGAGCTTTGCCAAAAGTATGTTGACGGCATCGTTACCGTTTCGGATGATGAAATCGCACTTGCAATTCTCACACTTCTTGAGCAACAAAAACTTATCGCCGAGGGTGCAGGCGCAGTTCCGGTAGCGGCTGTTATGAACGGCAAGATCCCCGAGATTGACGGCAAAAAAGTTTGCTGTGTTGTTTCGGGCGGCAATATTGATGTTACAATCCTTTCGAGAGTTATCGAAAGAGGTCTTAAAATGGGCGGCAGAACGGCAGATATTGTTATCTCTCTTTCCGACCGACCCGGTCAGCTTTCGGGAGTAAGCCGCATTGTAGCGGAGCAGGGCGCAAATGTTGTCAGCGTTAATTACGATTCAACCGACCTTGATATGAACATTACCGACTGCTATCTTAAACTCGGCGTTGAAACAAGAAACTTTGAACATATCGCAACCGTTAAAAAGGCACTCACAGATGCCGGATTTAAGGTTTGCGAATAATAAAAGGAGATTTACTTATGGAATATGTAGCAACAAACAATGCACCCGGTGCAATCGGCCCTTATTCACAGGCTGTAAAGGCAAACGGATTCCTTTTCACCTCGGGCCAAATCGCTATCAACCCTGCAACAAACACGGTTGAGGCAAAAACAATCGAGGAGCAAACAACTCAGGTTTGCGAAAATCTCAAGGCAGTTGTTGAGGCAGCAGGCACTGCTATGGACAAGGTTGTAAAAACTGTTTGTTTCCTTGCCGATATTAATGATTTTGCAAAATTTAACGAGATTTACGGCGAATATTTCACATCAAAGCCGGCTCGTTCTTGCGTTGCCGTAAAGGATTTGCCTAAGGGCGTTCTTTGCGAGGTTGAGGTTATCGCAGTGCTTTGATTAGGCTTTTATTTCCTCGGTTGGCGAATTGTTGACCGAGGAATTATTTTTTTGTGCCGATATTCCTTGACTTTATATTGATTATAATATAAAATTGTTTTATTAAGACAATCCTGTTTGGGAGGATTTAATTCAATGAAAAAATCTGTTAAAAAAATCATTTCGGTATTATTGTGCGTAGTGCTTATCGCTGCTTGTTTCGCAGGTTGCTCGTCATCGGACAATGAAAAATACAGCGATACCTCATTGATTATCGGCTATGTTCCCGATTCGTCACCGTTTATCACCGTTGATAAGGACGGCAAGGTCGGCGGTTTTGAGGCTGATGTTATCGAAAAAATATTCAAATCAATCAAGGGCGATTTCAAAAGCTATGTTTTTGAGGACATAACAAAAGTTAAAGGCTATGAAAGCGACCCTTATTCATATGAGCTTGAGCATTCCGGCGGATTTTTTGACTCAAAAGGCGAGGAATACAGCGCGGCATTGCTTGTCGGCGCGGTTTCAAAAAACCACGGCACGTTTAATGAGGATTATTCTTTCACAGAGCCGCTTATTACCGACAGGGTTATCGCGGTAACAGCTAAAAACAGTGCAGTCAAAACATATTCCGATTTGAGCATGAAAAATGTGGCGGTTTGCGGCAAAACGGCTCAAACGGCATTCGGTGAACAAAAGACAATTTCCGATTCGTGCAAAATCACAAATGTTGACAAAATCGACGACGCACTCAAAATGATTGAAAACGGAACGGCGGATGCTGTTATTACCGATGAATTTTTGTATATGCCCAGTGGCAGAACAAATGATTTCAAGGTTCTTGACGGCGAGATTGATACAATCGAATATGTAATCGCCTGTGCAAAATACAGCGGTTGGTATACAACAATCAACGAAGCAGTCCGCGAAATTAAGAGCGAGGATTACGGCGACGGCGACGAGTTTACACCGATTGTTAAAAAGTATTTTAAATATAATGCGTCAAAGTTTGATTACAAAACAGAGGGCGACGCTTAATAATCAACAATGCCGGCAAATCCAACATTTGCCGGCTGTTTTGTTTGAAAAGCGAAATTTGATATAAACGGGACCGGAGAGTTATGAAAAACGAAAACAAACAGACAAACGATAATCTTATTATCGGCAGAAATGCCGTTATCGAACTTCTTAAAAGCGACAGAGAGGTTGAAAATGTTTTAATCGCAAAAGGCGAGCATGAGGGCTCGGTCAACCGAATCATTGCAATGTGCAAAGAAAAAAAGATTGTGATGAAAAATGTTGACCGCAAAAAACTTGATTTTATGTGCGCCGGTGCAAACCATCAGGGTGTTGCGGCAAATGTCCCGGCACACGAATATTCAACCGTTGACGATATTTTAAAAATCGCCGAGGAGAGAGGTGAGCCGCCTTTTATCATCATTTGCGATGAAATTGAGGACAGCCACAATCTCGGTGCGATTATCAGGACTGCCGAGGCGTGCGGCGCTCACGGAATAATTATTCCGAAACGCAGAAATGTCGGACTTAATTTTATAGTTGCAAAAACCTCGTGCGGTGCGCTTGAATATATGCCGGTTGCGAGGGTGACAAACCTTGCCTCGACTATCGACGATTTGAAAAAGAAAAATATTTGGGTTTATGCCGCGGATATGGACGGTCAACGCTGGGATAAAACCGATTTCAGCGGCGGCGCGGCGCTTGTTGTCGGCAGTGAGGGCAACGGTGTCGGCAGACTCATCAAGGAAAAGTGCGATGTTACAGTCAGCTTGCCGATGCTCGGCAAGGTCAATTCCTTAAATGCCTCCGTTGCGGCAGGCATAATTATGTATGAAATTGCAAGACAGCGACTTGACAAATAATTTTGTGAGAGAATTTTATGAGCGAGAATTTATCTATCGACGAAATAATTAAACGCGCGGAAAAAATCAAAGCCGAGGCTGACAGACAGCTTGAGGCGGCATCAAAAACGCTTGATGAAAAGGCAAAAAATGCGATTGATGAGGTAACCGTTGACGAAGAAGAGGTTGCGCGAAAAATAGCCGAGGCAGCCGCCAAGCCGACAGCGGACGAGGATATAAAGGAATATGTTCCGCCAAAAAAACTGAAACCGTCGGTCGAAAAAACACAAGAGGTCACCCTCCCGAAAAAACGCGAAAAATCAGAGGGCAGAATACAATTTGACACATCAAAAACAAAACCGATATCGCTTGATGATGACAGCGATATGAAAATTGCCGACGATGATGTGAAAATTGTGCCGACAGTTAAAAAAAGTAAAAATCCTTTTGCGAAAAAGGAAAAGCAGTCGCCCGATATTTCAAAAACACGCCGTGTTGCGTTTGTTTCAAATGCTCAAAAGGACGAGAAAACAGACCTTGAGGGCATACCCACCATCGTCGCTAAGGACAAGGTGTTTGACAACGAGCCGGAGTTCACGGGCGAGGAAATCGGCGTTCAAATCACATTTGACGGATTCGACGATAAAATCGAGTCTGTTCCGACAATCGACGAAGAGGTTGCCGAGCAGATTTTGGAGCAACGCCGTCAGGAAAAGGTCGGCAAGTTCCGCCTTTTCGGTCCCGATGAGACGGACAAAAACCTCGGCAATTCCGAAATCCCGGGCGGCGATTATGTCAGCAAGTCGGAAAGGGAGTCTTTCATTCAAAGCCTGCTTGGCAAAAGGGCTGCCGTCAAATCAAAAATTATTGCCACCTCTGTTTTCGGTGCAATTCTTTTGTTTTTGACTCTTTTTATCAATTCGTCCGTGTTTCCGACATTCTTGTTGCCGCCCGGAAAGGCATATTTTATCACCTGTCTTGTTGTTTTTGCGGCAACGATTGCGGCAAACTTCAATGTTATTGTTCACGGCTTTAATTTCAAGCGCGGAATTAACAGCGATTTTCCGATTGCCGTTTCTGCGATTTTGATTGCGGCGCATATTGCGCTGATGATTGCGTTCGACGATATTTGGTACGAAAGCCATATGATGACCGGTGCGTTCGGTGCGCTTGCCCTGCTCGCCTCGCAGTGTGCAAAATACAAAATGCTTTCGCGAATTGTCGATGATTTTGAATTTGTTTCCGGCGACGGCGACAAATATACGGTTGAAAATATCACAAACAATGTCGATTCACAAATTATCGCAAGGGAGTTTATTCCTGCAGATTCGACAATTCAAACAAGTGTTAAAGCCGATCTCCCAACCAATTTTTTGGAAATCGAGTGCAAAAAAGAGCCTGCCGATAAAATCAGCGCAATTTTGTTCGGCGTGATGTTTTTGCTCAGCGGCGCACTGTTTGTTTATATGCTTGTTAAATACAATAAGGAGCTTGCGCTCAACACGGCGTTTACCGCGCTTTGTGTTTCGCTCCCCGCATCAACCGCATTTTTAACAAATCTTATGATAGGCGATGTTTCGTCTGCACTTGATATTTACGGCTCACGCGTTTGCGGATATGAGGGTGCGCTTATGGCAGACACTGCTGACGCTGTTGTTATGGAGGCTGCCGATTTGTTTGGAAAAGATAGTTGCGACATTCTCGGTATAAAAACATTTAACGGTGCGAAAGTTGATGATGCCATTATTCAGGCGGCGGCTGTTATGATTCAAACAAAAAGTCCGCTTGCCGATGTTTTTGACGATGTTATTATAGGCAAGCAGTCAATTTTGCCTACTGTCGAGGATATTACATATGAGGACAAAATGGGCACCTCGGCATGGATATACAAGCGCAAAGTGCTTGTCGGCAACAGAGATTTGCTTATCCGTCATGGTGTAAATGTTCCTAAGGAAAGCTACGAAAAACGATACACCGTTAAAAACAGAAAGGCGCTTTATCTTGCTGTGGGCGGCAAGGTTTGCGCAATGTTTGTTGTGTCATACAGTGCCGACGCAGATTTGAAACGCGAGCTTAAAAAGCTTGAAAAAAGCGGCGTTACAATCATTTTGAAAACGGGTGACCCGTATATTGATGAGGAAAGTGTGGCAAAGCTTTTCGATTTGCCCGAGGGATTTATTCGTGTTATGAATTATTCCGCCGCAAGGGTTTATGAAAAATATTCAAGCCTTGAGGTTGAAAAATCACCTGCATACATTGTTCACAACGGCACCGCCGTCGGCTTTGTTTCGGCAATGCACGGCGCAAAGGTTATGACCGGTACAAAAAGTCTGATTGCGTTTCTTGTCGCTTTCGGCAGTGTGATTGGCTTCGGTGCGGTTGCAATGCTTGCTTTTCTCGGAGCGTTCAGCCAAATAAGTATATCGTCGGTTATGATTTTTCAGGTCGTTTGGACGGCGTTTGTCGCCCTTGTAAGCAAATTTAAAAGTTATACAGTATAAAATTCTTGCTTGACAAAATAATTTTTTGGCGTTAAAATACGCATTATCGAGTAGCAAAAAAGCGTAAGTCCGGATAAGGACTTGCGCTTTTTTTTGCTTTTATTTTACGGAGGTATTTTATGAAAGAAAATAACAAATTGTGGAGCAAGAATTTTGTATTAATTATAATCATTAATTTTCTTGTCTTTTTGAATCACTTGATGGTTTTGTCGGCATTTCCGCTTTTTATCACAAACAGCAAGGCGTTCGCCGAAATCGGCTCTGACACGATAGCAGGCGCATGTGCAACAGTGTTTTCGTTGATAGGCGTTGTATGCCGTCCGTTTGTCGGTATTATGCTTGACAGCGGAAAACGACGTTCGATTTTGATTGTCGGCTTGATTCTTATGGCGCTTATGCCTATGGGCTATCTTTTTGCAAGTGTACTGTTTGTTTCGATTGCGCTCGCAATTGTCTGTCGAATGGCTCACGGCGTTGCGCTTGCTTTCTCAAACACTACAACCTCAACAATCGCAACGGATGTTATTCCCAAAACGCGATTCGGAGAGGGAATGGGTATGTTCGGTATGGCAACGGCGCTTGCAACGGCAATTGCTCCGTCAATCGGTCAGCTTCTTATGAAAAAAGCGTCGCAGGTCGGCGGAAAGACAATATACGATTTTAAATATCTTTTCATCGTCGCAACAGTGATTATGGTTTTATCACTCGTACTTTTTTCTTTTTTAAAAATGCCTAAAATCAATGTCGAAAAAAAGCCGTTTTCGTTCAAAAATCTTATTGACAGGGATGCACTCCCTGCGTCGCTCACAACGCTGATTTTTCTTATCACATACGGCTCGCTTGAAAATTTTACAATCAAATTTGCAATGGAGAGCGATGATATTTCAATTTCGGGCGGCGTTTATTTTGCTCTTATGGCAGTTATGCTCTTTTTAACAAGAATATCAATCGGCAAAATTTCCGACAAAAGGGGCGAGAGCATTTTTGTTTATTCCTGCAACGGTTCAATGTTTGTTGCGCTCATGCTCATCGCCTTTGTGCCGTGCAATGTTTCGTTTATTATATCCGCACTGCTTTCCGGCTACGCTTTCGGCGGACTTGAACCTGCCCTTCAGGCAATGGCTGTCAGCATTGCGCCGCCGAACAAAAGAGGTGCCGCAAACTCCACATTTCTTTGCGCATATGATATAGGAATAGGTGTCGGCGGCGGACTTGCCGGATGGCTTATTGATGCGGTCGGATATAATTATATGTTTGCAATAATTGCGGCGGCAAATGTTTTGTCGGCTATAGTCTATGTTCTTATCGGCAGACATCATCCGTCATCAATCACATTTCGCCTTGAAAATGAGAGAAAAAGCAAATAATTTTTAATAATAAAAAATGCGACAAAGTGTAAAATCTTTGTCGCATTTTTGTTGTTATTTGTCCTTTTGCTCGGCTTTGATTTGCTCGGGCGTTTTGTTGTAAATGAAATCTATAAGTTTCGCTTTGTTTTTGTCAACATCAATCGAAATGACACTTGCTCCGCTGATTTTGGCGTATTCCCAAGTACCCTCAAACGGCACTTTGTCCTGCACCATATCGGATTTGATGCACTGCACAGCGGATATTGCAATCTTTTTTAGCTCGGATTTTGTAAAGCTTGTTTCGATATACGGTGCGCTGTTGTAAGCCATTTTGTAAAGTGTTGTCGGGCTTGCACTTTTTGCACTTTTTATAATTGACTGAATAACCGTTCTCTGGCGCTTTGCACGCATAAAGTCGGTGTCGATTTTTCTTATTCTGCAATAAGCGAGTGCCTGTTCACCGGTGAGTTTGTATTTGCCCGCCTTGAGTTTGACATTACCGTATCTCTTCGGGTGGCTTGTTACCTCCTTGGCTTCCTTTTTGGTTACCTCAACCTCAACGCCGCCGATGCTGTCAACAAGCACCTTAAACATTTCAAAATCAGTTACAACATAGCCGTCAATATCAACGCCGAAATTGTATTCTATCGTGTCAACAACGCCGCTGTATCCGCCGTATGTGCACGCGGCGTTTAAGCGTTGCTTTTTGTCGCGGCAGGGGATATATACCCAGGTGTCGCGTAAAAACGAAACTGTTTTTATGCATTTGTTTTTTGTATCAACGCTTATAAGCATCATCGAGTCGGCACGGCTTGACTTCTTGTCCTGATTTGCTCTTGCGTCAACACCCAAAAGCAAAATGTTTTTAACTGCGTCGTCATGCTTTAATTCGGCGGAATTTACATATTTGTTTTCAACCTTTTGGTCATAATTGATTCTGCCGAGCGTTTTGTTGACCATTCCGACCGCTACGAGAGCAATAACAAGAATAATTGCGACAATTGCCGCAAAAATTGCACCTGCCTTGTTGATTTTGCGCTTTTTTGCGCGTTTCGGCGGTTTGCTTTTCGGAGCTTTGCCCCTTTGCGGTCGCGGTGCGCTTTGATTTTGCCTTGATTGTCTGCGCTCCGGCTCGCTGTTGTATGAATTATATCTGTTATATTCATTTTGCGTTTGTCTGTCATATATCGGCGGTTGGGGCGGCCTTAAATCGCCGTAGCCGTTGCCGCTTTGTGTATTGTAGCCGTCTGTTCCGTAAGGGTAGGGATTGGTTTCATCGCCTTTTTGTTTCGAATTAAAGTTCAAATCCACATTTCCGCCGTAATAATTTTCGTCTGTCGGAACGGTTCTGTCTCTTTTATCATTGTCGATTCTTCTGTTTGGGTTAAAACCCTCATTGTCGAATCTCGGCATACAAATCACCTCGCATTGTTTGTATTTTAAACTGATTTTACAACATTAATTAAATCTTTTCAACAGTTTTGTAATAAATATTGATTTTGGCGCGATTTTATTTTATTATATACTATGACGAGTTGCCCAGACGATTGCGCACATTGTGTGAGGAAAGTCCGAGCAGCACAGAGCAGGATAACGGCTAACGGCCGCCGAGGGTGACCTTAGGGAAAGTGCAACAGAGATATACCGCCCGTTTTTCGGGTAAGGGTGGAAAGGCGGGGTAAGAGCCCACCGAGTCGATGGAGACACCGACTGCCATGTAAACCCTATTCGCTGCAACACCGACAGAGGAGTTGGTTGCTCGCCACATAACCTCGAAGGGTGGCTTGAGCGTGTTGGCAACAATGCGTCGAGATAGATAATCGTTTAATACAGAACTCGGCTTACGGTCAACTCGTCATTTATTTTTATGCGAAAGGCTATGGACTTTTATGCTTGTTAATATGCGCGATTTATTGGCGGATGCCGAAAAAGGCAATTATGCCGTCGGTTCGTTTTCGGTTGCAAATATGGAAATGGTGCTCGGTGCGGTGCAAGCCGCAGAGGAACTTAATGCGCCGATAATTCTCCAAATTGCGGAGGTCAGATTAAAGCAGTCACCGCTTGAAATCATCGGCCCTCTTATGGTTGCGGCGGCAAAAAGCGCAAAGGTGCCTGTTGCCGTTCACTTCGACCATGGCAAAACGCTTAAAAAAATCAATCAAGCGCTTGAAATTGGGTTTACTTCCGTTATGTTTGACGGCTCGCATCTTCCGCTCGACGAAAATATCGCAATGACAAACCGCGTTATCAAGTCGGCAAAGAAATACGATGCCGCAGTCGAGGCCGAAATCGGCTGTGTCGGCGGCAGTGAGGACGGCAGTGAAGATATTGCCATCAACTGCACAAAGCCCGAGGACGCCGTTAAATTTGAACGCGAAACGGGTGTTGACGCTCTCGCCGTTGCAATCGGCAATGCTCATGGCAACTATAAGGCAACGCCTAAGCTCCGCTTTGATATTCTCGAAACCGTTGACAAAATGACAAAAACTCCGCTTGTTCTTCACGGCGGCACGGGCATTTCACCCGATGATTTTGTTCGTTGCTCAAAAACGGGCATTAAAAAAATTAATATTGCAACCGCAACGTTCGACAGTGTTGAAAATTCCGTTCGCGATTGCTATAAAAACAAAAGCATTAAAGGCTATTATGATTTGCAGGCAGCCGAGGTTGATGGCGCTTATAACAATGTTAAACGCCACATTCTCATTTTCGGCACGCAAAACAAGGCTTGATATAAAAGGGGTATAATTTATGCAAAACTATGTAACATTTGATATGTCGAAACCGCTTGACTTTATTCCGATCGGCCGTGTGGCTATCGACTTCAACCCAACCGATATGTATATGCCGCTTTCAGAGTCGTCAAACTTTAATAAGTATGTAGGCGGCTCACCGGCTAATATTGCGGTCGGTCTTGCAAGGCTCGGCTGTAAGGTCGGTTTTCAGGGCTGTGTCAGCAATGACCAATTCGGCGATTTTGTTGTTAATTATTTTGACAAAGAGGGTATTGACACCTCGAAAATCACAAGAGCAAAAAACGGCGAGTGCCTCGGCTTGACATTTACCGAAATTCTTTCAAAGGAAAGCTCGTCAATCTTGATGTATAGAGACAATGTTGCCGATTTTTGTATGGCACCCGAGGATATTCATGAGGATTATATCGCATCGGCAAAGGCAATTGTCATCAGCGGCACCGCGCTTGCGCAAAGCCCGTCGAGAGAGGCTTGTCTCAAAGCGATGATGCTTGCAAAGAAAAACAATACAAGAATTATTTTTGATATTGACTATCGTGAATATACTTGGAAGAGCAAGGACGAAATCGCTGTTTACTACAGCCTCGTTGCGCAAAATGCCGATATAATTATGGGCTCGCGCGAGGAGTTTGATTTGACAGAGGGTATTGTCGGCGTTAAGTCCTCCGACAAGGAGTCGGCAGAATATTGGCAGTCATTCGGCGCCGCAATCTGCGTTATAAAGCACGGCAAGGAAGGCTCAACCGCCTATACAAACGACGGCAAGTTCTACACAATCAAGCCGTTCCCGGCTGTTAAGCTCAAAGGATTCGGCGGCGGCGACGGATACGGCTCATCATTTCTTTACAGCCTCCTTCAGGGCAAGGATATTATCGACTGTCTCGAGTTTGGCTCGGCGTCCGCATCAATCCTAATTTCGGCTCACTCATGCTCCGATGCAATGCCGTCGGCGGCTCAGGTTGAGGAATTTATCAAAAAGAGCAAAGAGGAATACGGCGAAATGGTCGCAAGAGCATAATTTCAAAATGTTTCAAAAAATAAAAACCGCAGAGCGTTGCAAAAATGCAGTGTGCTCTGCGGCTTTTGTCTTTGTCTTATTTGCCCTCTGTCGAAATTGATACAAGAATGCTGTTGAATTTTACAAGGGCGCTGTCAATAATTTTAAAAATGCTTTTCATAATCATACCGCCTTTCACATTTGTGTGTTTTCCTTTTAATAACAGTTTACCCGTTATTATATGAAATAACAATCGACTTTGCTTTACATTTTGACAGTTTTAGTCTTTTTCATCAATACAACCTAAAGTTTACACCGTGTTTTTAAAAATTACGTTAACAAAAACCTTAAATATTCTTAACTTTTAATAAAATGTGTGCATTAATTGTGAAGATTTGGTATAATCAAGATTATTAAATAAGAGAGAAAATTTTGAGCAGAGGTGATTTTGTGCCCGAAAAAAAGAAAATACTTGTTGCAGATGATGACGAATCCATTTGCAATTTGATAAAACTTGTTCTGGAACAAAACGATTTTGCCGTCACAACGGTTAATGACGGCAAATCCGCATGCGACCTTGTTTCGGCAGACGACGGCTTTGATTTGATTATTCTCGATATAGTTATGCCGCTTATGTTCGGCACCGATGCGGCAAAGGAAATTCGCAGGCTCACCGACACGCCGATTATGTTTTTGACAGCGCGCTCGACAGACGATGACAAGGTTGGCGCATATGCATCGGGAGCAGACGATTATTTGGTAAAGCCGTTTTCAACGGTTGAACTTCAGCTTCGTGTCAATGCGCTTTTAAAGCGTGCACGCAAAAAGACACAGCGTGTAACATTTTTTGAAAGCGAAAAAACAGTTCAAATCGGCGAAAAACGGATTAAGCTCACCGACAGGGAATATCGCCTGTTTAAGCTTTTGTATGACAATAAGGGTGTCGTTATTGATATCAAAACGATTTTTGAAAGCGTTTGGGGCGACAAATATATGGTGTCAAGCAACAATACTGTTATGGTATTTGTTTTGAGTTTGCGCAAAAAGATTGAGGATGATTATACACACCCAAAACACATTATGACAGTGTGGGGCAGAGGCTACAAATATGTTGAAGACTAAACGAATGTCGCTTAAACTGAAAACGGCGTTGTGCTTGTTGTTGGCAATGGTTGTCGGTGCAGGTGTCGGCGTCGGCGTTTATTTTGTCGGTAACGAATGTATCGAAAAATATTATATGACCCAAGAACTTGCCGATAAGCGTGAACAAAAATTTGTCGACAGCTTTGATGAATATGTTGAGGAAAACAATGTTAAATCGACCGATACCGAAAAAATTCACGAATGGTGCAAAAAGAAAAAGTTTGTTTATTTACAACTGTTTAAGGGCAAATCAATATCACTTGTTGTAAACGGAAATTATATATCCGAATATGATGACGGAGAATTATCAGATGACGCCGCAGGATATACAATGTTTCCGATTAAATTTGCCGACGGCAAATTTAACATTTCGGTTATTGAATACAGCGAGGAACTCCTTTATACAATTATAAATATTCTCAGCTTTTTCAGCGGAACAATAACAGTGTTCTTTATTGTACTTCACTATCACATATTGGTGCTCAAAAGGATATCAAAACTTTCTGCCGATGTTTCAAATATTGATGCAGAGGATGATGTCCTCGCTCCGGATAAAAATGATGAAATCGGCGATTTGTATGACTCAGTCGAGAAGATGCGTCGCTCAATGATTTACCATTATCAAAAGGAACGGCAAACGCTTGATGCAAACCGAGAGCTTATCACAAATATGTCGCATGACATAAGGACGCCGCTTACCTCTATTATCGGCTACAACGAGATTATGCTCAACACCGATGCATCAACACAGGATATGAAAAAATACGCCTCATATTCACTTGACAAAGCAAATCAGCTTAAGGATATGAGTGACAAATTGTTTAAATATTTTCTTGTTTATGATTCCGATGATATTGCCGCAGACTTAAAATCGACCTCGGCAACGCTGCTTATTCAGCAAATTATCGGCGAACAGTCATTTTTGCTTCAACAGCAGGGCTTTGATGTTTCGTTTAAATGCGATATTGAAGACGAGCAAATCAACACAGACGCGGTGCTTTTAAAGCGTGTGTTTGACAATATTTTTTCAAATATTTCAAAATACGGTGACATGGCACAGCCTGTTAAAATTGATGTTTTGCGCGAAAAATCATTCATCAAAATTATGGTGATTGATTATATTTCAAAGGATGCGCCGAATGTCAAGGGCACGGGTATAGGGCTTAAAAGCTGTGAAAGCATTATGCGTTCTCTCGGTGGAAAATTTGAAACGGCTGTTCTTGACGATATGTTTGTTTCAACTATTATAATTTCATTATAAATAAAATTGCCTTGTTGCAAATTGTGCGGCAGGGCGATTTTTTTGCACCGATATTGATTAATTGCAGAAGTAATGGTATAATACCCTATACACCACAGTGTTTTAAGTATATTGTTTGGAGGAAATTATGAAGTTAGATACAATCTGTGTTCAGGGTACATACAAGCCGAAGAACGGCGAGCCGCGTGTTATCCCGATTATTCAAAGCACAACATATAAATATGATTCATCGGTTGAAATGGGCAACCTTTTTGATTTAAAGGAGAGCGGATATTTTTATTCACGCCTCCAAAATCCAACATGCGACAATGTTGCCGCAAAAATTGCCGCACTTGAGGGCGGCGTTGCAGGAATGCTCACCGGCTCGGGTCAGGCGGCAAATTTCTATGCCGTGTTCAATATTGCGCAGGCAGGCGACCATATTGTTTCGTCATCTGCTATTTACGGCGGCACATACAATCTTTTCAATGTCACGATGCGCAAGCTTGGCATTGATTTCACATTTGTTTCACCGCATGCCACAGAAGAGGAAATTCAGGCGGCAATCAAGCCGAATACAAAAGCAATTTTCGGCGAAACAATTTCAAATCCAAGCCTTGATGTACTCGATATAGAGGTGTTTGCAAAAGTTGCACACAAAAACGGTATTCCGCTCATCGTTGACAATACATTTGCAACGCCTATTAACTGTCGCGTTTTTGATTGGGGCGTTGATATTGTCACTCATTCAACAACAAAGTATATGGAGGGCCATGCCTCTACTATCGGCGGTGCAATCGTTGACAGCGGCAATTTTGATTGGACTCAAAACGACAAATTCCCCGGTCTTACGACTCCCGATGAAAGCTATCACGGCATAGTTTACACCGACACATTCGGTAAAGGTGCTTATATCACGAAGGCAACTGTTCAGCTTATGCGCGACCTCGGCTCTGTTCAGTCGCCTAACGATGCATTTTTGCTCAATGTCGGACTTGAAAGTCTCCATCTTCGTATGCAAAGACATTGTGAAAATGCTCTTAAGGTTGCAAAATATTTGCAAAATCACCCAAAGGTCACTTGGGTTAAATGTGCAATGCTTGAAGATGACGCTCAGCACGCGCTTGCAAAAAAATATATGCCAAACGGCACCTGCGGCGTTGTATCATTCGGCATCAAGGGCGGCAGAGATGCGGCAACAACATTTATGGATTCGCTCAAACTTGCCGCAATCGTTACGCATGTTGCCGATGCAAGAACTTGTTGTTTGCACCCAGCGTCAACAACTCACCGTCAGCTCACCGACGAACAGCTTGAGGCGTGCGGCGTAAGTCCGGACCTTGTTAGATTTTCGTGCGGAATTGAGGCGGCTGAGGATATTATCGACGATATTGCTCAGGCACTCGACAAAATTTAGTTTTACATAGCAAAACCGACAGAAGACTTAATATCCTCTGTCGGTTTAGACTGTCGATAAAGACCCTGAACCACGCCAAAATAATAATTCAACCGTTTTATTTTATGCGATTTGATAAAGGTACGATTTATTCGTATCCATAAGGAATGAAAAGCGCCGCAAACATCGAGTTTACGGCGCTTTTGGCGTTTTTCGTTTATTGCTCACAAGCAATAAACAAGGTTTCCAAAAAATTAAACGATTTTTTGGAAAGAGGAAAAACATATGCAGTATAATTACAAAACTTTGTTTTGTTCTATACGGAATATGTTTTGACGAGGTACAGCAAAGTTCGCAAGAAAACGAAATTCAGAATCTTTCTCAACAGCCTACGGAGTGTATTTAATTAAATGTTTTTCATATATGACAAATATTCCTTGATAACCGCGTTGTATTTTTTCGGCGGAATCGGCACCTCTGCCGCGGTGTCGGTTGTGAATTTGTGCGGCTCATATCCTGCCACATGGTTCATGTTTATCATAAAACTTTGGTGACAGCGCAAAAAGTTCGGCGGCAGATTTTTTGCATATTCTTTTAAACTCGAATACATCACAATATCGTCCTTGCCGACAAGGTGCAGTGTGATATTGTTGTTGAATGTTTCGATATAAACGATTTCCTGAAAATTGACAATGTGGTTTTTGTGCCCCGTTTTTACTATCGTCAAATTCGGGTCTTTTTTTGACGCGCCTTGAAGTGCCCTTTTGAGTGCTTTTGCAAGCGTTGCGTCATCCATTCGTGATTTTACGATGTAATAACAGCAGTTTGCCTCCGAAATGTTGTATGCGCTTTGCGGAAATGATGTCATAAATATAATTTGCGTGTGTGATGAGCGAATATTTTCAATCGACCAATCCATTGAATTTGTATCGTTAACCATTATGTCGAGCAGTAAAATATCGGTGCGTTCGTTCTCGAGGTGCTTTTTCAAGCTGCTTAAATTGTTGAAGGTTGAAATTTTGTGCTCTGCGTGAAAAATATTTTCCATACAGTGACGCACCTTGTATTCTGTAATTTCGATAAAATCTTTGTCATCGTCGCATATTGCAATGTTTACCATATTTCAAATTACCGCCTTGCGTTATTTGCCGCTTTAGTATATAATTATTATATCATAATATTATTATGTCGAAAAGCCGAAATACCACGCAAATACGGTCGATTACCCTGCTTATATTGTAAACTAAACTGTTTTTTAGTAAAATCTTTATCAGTAAGCGATAAGATTAAGGAGAGTAATATGAAATTTTGTACTACATGCGGCGCGCAAATGCAAGACGGTCAACTGTTCTGCTCAAAATGCGGCGCAAAAAGCTTGGACACGGGTGCCGCTGCACAGCCACAACATTCATCGGGGTATGAGGATTATAAAACAGTGCCGATTTATGAGGACAATCCGCAGACACCTCCGTCATCGGGCTATGTCAATCCGCCGGTTTATCAACCGCCGACTCCCGTTCCGCCTCAAAACAAGAAAAAATTGTCAAAGGGCGCAATTATCGGCATAGTTATCGGTGCGGTTGTTCTTGTTTTGGTGATTGTCGGCATAATTTTGGGCGTTGCACTCTCATCAAGTGACAGTGCACAGAATTTTGATAATTCTCATTCGCAAGGCGACTATTCCGACAATGATTACAGCGGAGATTCACAGTCTGATGATACCGATACTGCGGAGAACTTTGACTTTTCAGCCGGCGAAATCAGCGGCAATACATATACAAACTCGTCACTCGGCATAACTTTCACCGCGTCACCCGACGGACTTGACAGCGACAAGCCGACTCTTGATTTGGATAATTCACGTACGAGCAAAAGCATTTACGACAGCTCTAACGGTGAAGTGGATGAAACCGAAAACATGACATATGACAAAAACAGAGGTATGTTTTGTTATGACAGAGATTCAATGCAATACTGGATTGATGCCGAGCTTAATTTACAATTGCCTTACGATGATTATGACGGTGAGAGTAATACATATATTTATGTTGTAAAATGCAATGAAAAATTTGACAATACAACAGATTATAACAAGGCTTTTATGCTTGAATATCTGGGTGATGGTGATGAAATTAAAAGTTCCGATCCGGAAACAGGGACTGCCAATATCGGTGGAAACAAATACTATTATTCAATCTATGAATCAGATAAAAATCCAACTTTTATGATTGCTTCTACATATAAATGCGGATATTATATAAGCATATTAATAGATCCGGGTTCGGGAGATCTTGACTGTGCAAAAGATATTCTTGCATGTTTCAGCTAATAAATAAAAAATAATTTTAAGGAGATAAAAAATATGAAAATTTGTCCTAATTGCCATGCAGCTGTTCAGGATGACGCAATGTTTTGCACCTCATGCGGAACACCGCTTGAGCAAAACACCGCGCCGACAGAACCGTTTACAAGCAATCAACCGGAGCAACCGAACGGATTTTATCAGCCGTCAGCCGCTCCTCAACCGGAGCCGTCACAGCCTCAATATCAGGCTCAATCCGTGCAACCGCAGACATCGCCACAGTATAATGCGGCACCTACTATGGCTGCGCCGAAACACGAATTTTTCGAGGCTTACAAGCTCTATTGGAAAAACTATACCAACTTTACAGACAGAACAAGATGCAGTGACTATTGGTATGTTGTTCTTATGAACCTTTTAATTTCAGGTGCTGCATCGCTGTTTATGTTTATTCCGGTTTTGGGATATGTTATTTCGACGGGATGGGCCCTCGCAAACATTATCCCGGGTTTGGCTATACTCGTAAGAAGACTTAAGGACACCGGCAAGGATTGGCCATATGTTTTCTTTTCCCTTATTCCATTTGTAGGTCAAATTATCCTCATTGTTTTCTGCGCACAGGACAGCGAGATGGGTCCAAACCAATTCGGTCCGAGCCCTAAATACCCATACGCAGGCGGCACATACGCACCGCAACAGCCGCAGTACAATCCGGCTCAACCGAATATGCAGAATGATTATGCACAAAATAATCAATATCCGCCGTATTCGCCGCAAAACTAATTGAATTATTAAGAGCAATCCTTGTAACATAGCTTGTGTTTGTATGAGGATTGTTCTTTTTTTATTCACCTATTGACAAAAGGCGAATATAGTGTTAATATATTTTCACAATTAAAAACAAACCGATGATGCGGAGATAAAAACAGGATACGAATTCACAGAGAGCCTCGTTGCTGGGAAGAGGTAATAAACGGCTTGTTAAATGGACCGCTGAGGGCGCAATGAAAGGCTTTGGCTAAGTATCTTGCGACGAGATGACCTGCGTGAGTGGTCGGAGATATGATGGTATCTTGCAGAGAGTATGGTTTACTACCGTAAATCAGGGTGGCACCGCGAATGTATTTTCGTCCCTGACAGTCTTTTTCAGACTGTCAGGGCTTTTTTTATTCTCTCAAGATTGAAAGGAGAAAATATGCAAATCAAACCAAGCAGAGAAGATGCAATCGAATTTGCAAAAAAATACAAAACAATTCCCTTGTCAACCGAAACGGTGATGAATTATACCCCTGTCGGAATAATCAAAAAAATCAAGGCGATTTCGTCACACTGCTTTATGCTTGAGTCGGCAGACGATCAAAAAAATACCGGTCGCTACACCTTCATCGGCTTTGACCCAAAGGCGGAAATAAGCTGTAAGGATTACAATGTCAGCATTATTGACGAGTTCGGCTCAAAAAAGATAAACGACAATCCGAGGCAGTATATAAAAGCCGTGCTCGACAGTCACAAGGCGCCTCACCTCGACTATCTGCCGACTTTCAGCGGCGGACTTGTCGGATATTTCGGATATGATTATATCAAATACAGCGAGCCGGGTGTTAAGCTCGACGCAAAGGACGACGGCAATTTCAAAGATGTTGACCTTATGCTTTTTGACAAGGTTATCGCATTCGACCATTTGAGAGAAAAAATTATTCTTATCGTCAATTTTCAAACGGATAATTTTGAGCAAAACTATCAATCGGCTGTTAAACAGCTTGAAATAATGCTTAAAATAATCGAGCAGTCGCCGATAGTAGAGCCTGAGCTTCCGGTGCTCAAAAGCAAATTTGAGCCGCTGTTCAATGCCGAGCAGTATGTCGATATGGTCAACACCGCAAAGCATTATATTCGCGAGGGCGATATTTTCCAGGTTGTGCTTTCAAACAGAATGCAGGCAGAAATGGACGGCTCGCTTTTCAAGCCATATGAAACATTGAGAAAACTCAATCCGTCGCCGTATATGTTTTATTTCTCGTCAAACGATATTGAGATTGCCGGCGCATCGCCCGAAACACTTGTTAAACTTCAGGACGGCAGACTTTACACATATCCGCTTGCAGGCACAAGACCGCGCGGCAAAACACCGCAGGAGGACAACGAGCTTGAGAAAGACCTTTTGAAAGACGAAAAGGAGCTTGCCGAACACAATATGCTTGTTGACCTCGGCAGAAACGATTTGGGCAAAATCAGCAAGTTCGGCACGGTCAAGGTGCAAAATTATCACAATGTATTAAAATTCAGCCATGTTATGCATATCGGCTCAACGGTTGTCGGCGAAATTCGCGATGACAAAACGGCACTTGACGCTGTAGACGCCGTTCTTCCGGCAGGCACACTTTCGGGCGCACCGAAAATTCGCGCAATGCAAATTATTAACGAGCTTGAAAACAATAAGCGCGGAATTTACGGCGGCGCAATCGGATATATAGATTTTACCGGAAATCTTGACACCTGCATTGCAATCAGAATTGCATACAAGAAAAAGGGCAATGTTTTCATTCGTTCGGGCGCAGGCATAGTTGCCGATTCCGACCCGGAAAAAGAGCACCGCGAGTGTATCAACAAGGCTCAGGCGGTTGTCAACGCGATTATGCAGTCATCAAAGGAGGAAACAAAATGATTTTGTTAATTGATAATTACGACTCCTTTTCATACAATCTTTATCAGCTTATCGGCGAAATAAATTCCGATATTAAGGTTATCAGAAACGATGAAATGACGGTTGACGAGATTAAGGCTCTCGCACCCGAATATATAATTTTGTCGCCCGGACCGAAGCGACCGGAGGACGCAGGCGTTTGCATAGAAGTTGCAAAGGAGCTTGGCGACGAGTCAAAAATCCTCGGCGTTTGCTTGGGGCATCAGTCGATTTGCACGGCATACGGCGCAACGGTTACATACGCAAAACAGCTTATGCACGGCAAACAAAGCGTTTGCAAAATAGACAACACAGACACATTATTTAAGGGCTTGCCCGATGAAATCAAGGTTGCCCGCTATCATTCGCTTGCGGCAGACGATGCGACAATGCCCGAATGCCTAAAGGTTATCGCCAAAACTGATGACGGCGAAATAATGGCGGTTAAGCACAAAGAAAAAAATATCTGGGGCGTTCAGTTCCACCCGGAATCAATAATGACGCCCGACGGCAGAGCAATAATCAAAAATTTTTTAGGGGGCAGTACAAATGATTGAACAATTACTTAAAAAAGTTGCGGCAAAGCAGGATTTGACATATGACGAGGCAAAAACAGCGGTTGACGAAATTATGAGCGGCAATGTGTCACAGGTTGTCACCTCCGCATTTTTGACCGCCCTTGCAATGAAAGGCGAAACAGATGACGAAATCGCAGGTGCGGCAGAGGGCATGCGCTCAAAGGCTGTTCCGTTTGAACTCGGATGCCACGCACTCGATGTTGTCGGCACAGGCGGCGACGGCTCAAACTCGTTTAACATTTCAACAACAGCAGGTCTTGTTGCTGCTGCTGCAGGCGTTACAATCGCTAAGCACGGAAACAGAGCGGCATCGTCAAAATCGGGCACTGCAGACTGCCTTGAGGCGCTCGGCGTTAAAATCGACTGTGAGCCGGAGGTTATGAGAAAATCGCTTAAGGAAAACAAAATTGTTTTCTTCTTTGCGCAAAAATATCACAGCGCAATGCGTTTTGTAGGTCCTGTTCGTAAGGAAATCGGTATTCGCACCGTATTCAACATTCTCGGTCCTCTTACAAATCCGGGTCATGCCGACAGAATGCTCCTCGGTGTTTTCAGCGAGGAATATGTTGAAAAAATTGCAAAGGCTTTAATCAAGCTCGGCGTACACGATGCAATGGTTGTTTATGGCATGGATAAGCTTGATGAAATCAGCGCATGCGGCGAAACAAAGGTTGCCGAGGTGCGCGGAAACGATATTAAATACTACACAATCAAGCCCGAGGACTTCGGCTTTGAGAGAGTGCCTAAAGAGGCTTTGGCAGGCGGCACACCCGAGGAGAATGCCGAAATCACAAAGGCAATTCTTCGCGGCGAGGGCACATCTGCTCAAAAAACTGCCGTTGCACTCAATGCCGGCGCATGCATTTATGTTGACCGCGATGGAATTTCGCTCCAAGACGCAGTTAAGGAGGCACAGAGGGTCATGGCATCCGGCAAGGGTATGGATGTTCTCAACGGCTTTATCAAAACTACAAACGAGCAGTAAACGGCGGTAATTTTTATGGCTACAATTTTAAACACAATTGCACAGCATACGGCAGAAAGATACGAAAAAATTATTTCGCAAACGCCGCTGTCGGAGGTCAAGGTGCGTGCGCTTGCGATGACGAAGGGCGGATTTGAGTTTGAAAAGGCACTTGCCGCCGACGGAATTTCGTTTATTTGCGAGGTTAAAAAGGCGTCGCCGTCAAAAGGCGTGATTGCCGAGGATTTCCCATATCTCGAAATAGCAAGGGAATATGAGGCGGCAGGCGCGGCGGCTATATCGTGCCTCACCGAGCCGAAATGGTTTATGGGCAGCGATGAATATTTGAGAGAAATCGCAGGTACGGTTTCAATTCCCGTTTTGCGAAAGGATTTTACCATTTGCGACTATCAGATATATGAGGCAAAAACGCTCGGCGCGTCGGCAGTCCTTTTGATTTGCGCACTGCTCGACACCGACACGATTCGTGAGTATATCAAAATTTGTGACACACTCGGAATGTCTGCTCTTGTTGAGGCGCACGATGAGGCGGAGGTCGATTCCGCACTTGCGGCAGGAGCTCGTATAATCGGCGTAAACAACAGAAATTTAAAGGATTTTTCGGTCAATGTGAACAATTCAAGTCGCTATCGCCAAATGATACCGAGCGATGTTTTGTTCGTTTCTGAAAGCGGAATAAAGACACACAAGGATATTGAAGTGTTGCAAAAAAATCACACAAATGCCGTTTTGATAGGCGAAACGCTTATGCGCAGTGATGATAAAAAGGCAACGCTTGAGGAATTGCTTTATGGCAAAAATTAAAATTTGCGGCTTGCGCCGAACGGAGGACATTGAGTATGTCAATGAGCTGAAGCCCGATTTTGTCGGTTTTATTCTATCCCCGGGCTTTCGACGCAGTATTGATTTTGACACGTTCAAATCGCTTCGCGGGAATTTAAGCGACGATATTTCGGCAATCGGCGTGTTTGTTAACGAGCCGCTTGAAAGCATTGAAAAATTCACGGACTCGGGGCTGATTGATTTTGTTCAGCTCCACGGCGGCGAATCGCCGCAATATGCCGAGCAAATCACACTTCCGGTTATAAAGGCACTGAAACCGTGCGATTTTGATAAAATCAATGAATACAAGCATTGTGTCGATTATCTCCTCTTCGACAGCGGAACGGGCACAGGCAAGGCGTTTGATTGGCAAAAAATACCGAAAACGGATATGCCGTTTTTTCTTGCCGGCGGACTCACAACACAAAATATTCCTTTGGCGCTTGCAAAATACTCCCCGGATGTGGTAGACTTGTCATCATCGGTCGAAACAAACGGCGTTAAGGATTTTAATAAAATAAAAGAAGTAATCAATTTAGTTAGGAGCACAACTGATGAATAACGGACGATACGGAATTCACGGCGGACAATATATCCCCGAAACACTGATGCACGAAATACACAATCTTGAAAAAGCGTATGAGCATTATAAAAATGACCCCGAATTTAATGCCGAGCTTGACAAGCTCTTTAAGGAATACGCAGGCAGACCGTCACTGCTTTATTATGCGGAAAATATGACTAAGGATTTGGGCGGCGCAAAAATTTATTTCAAGCGTGAGGATTTAAACCACACGGGCGCGCACAAAATCAACAATGTTCTCGGTCAGTGCCTTTTAGCAAAGAAAATGGGCAAAACCCGAGTTATTGCCGAAACAGGCGCAGGACAGCACGGTGTTGCAACGGCAACTGCGGCGGCTCTTATGGGGCTTGAATGCGAAATATTTATGGGCAAGGTTGATACCGAGCGCCAAGCGCTCAACTGTTACAGAATGGAGCTTTTGGGCGCAAAGGTTCACCCGGTTACAACCGGCACGATGACGCTTAAAGACGCTGTTAACGATGCGTTTAAGGAGTGGACAACACGAATCGACGATACACTTTATGTTATCGGTTCGGTAATGGGCCCGCACCCGTATCCTATGATGGTTCGCGATTTTCAATCCGTAATTTCAAAAGAGGCGAGAGAGCAGATTCTCGAAATCGAGGGCAAGCTCCCGACAGCTGTTATGGCTTGCGTAGGCGGCGGCTCAAATGCCATGGGCATGTTTTATAACTTTATTAATGACAAGGATGTTCGCCTTATCGGCTGTGAAGCGGCAGGCAGAGGTGTTGACACCGGCGAAACAGCCGCAACAATGGCTACCGGTTCACTCGGCGTTTTCCACGGAATGAAATCATATTTCTGCCAAAACGAATACGGTCAAATCGCACCTGTTTATTCAATTTCGGCAGGTCTTGATTATCCGGGCGTAGGTCCGGAGCATGCTTATCTCAAGGATATAGGCAGAGCCGAATATGTGCCTGTTACCGATGACGAGGCAGTTGCGGCATTTGAATATATTGCAAAAACAGAGGGCATTATTTGTGCCATTGAGTCTGCTCACGCCGTTGCGCATCTTATGAAAATTGCGCCGACAATGAGCAAAGACGATGTTATCATTTGCTGCCTTTCGGGCAGAGGCGACAAGGATGTTGCCGCAATCGCAAGATATAGGGGGATTGATTTACATGAGTAAAAAAATTGCAGACGCATTCAAAAACGGCAAGGCGTTCATCGGCTTTTTGACAGCCGGCGACCCCGACCTTGATACAACTAAAAAAATCATCAAAAAAGTGGCTCAGGCAGGCTGCGACCTTGTTGAAATCGGTATTCCGTTCTCGGACCCTATTGCCGAGGGCCCGGTTATTCAAAAAGCAAATATTCGTGCGCTTAAAAACAATGTCACAACCGACGATGTTTTTCAAATGATTGACGAAATTAAGAATGATGTTGATATCCCTATGGTGTTTATGACATATCTCAATGTCCTTTTCAAGTACGGATATGACAGATTTTTGACACGCGCAAAGGAAGTAGGAATTTGCGGCGTTATTATCCCCGATTTGCCTTATGAGGAAAAGGGCGAACTTCAAAGCGTTGCGAAAAATTATGGTATTGAAGTGGTTTCACTCATCGCGCCTACAAGCGAGGAGAGAATCAAGATGATTGCCGCCGATGCCGAGGGTTTTGTTTATGCCGTTTCATCACTCGGCGTAACGGGCGTGAGAAACGAAATCAAAACCGACCTTGAATCAATCACCGCCGCTGTTAAAGAGGTTACCGACATTCCTGTTGCAATCGGCTTTGGCATCAGCACACCCGAGCAGGCAAAAAAATACGCCGCAGTTTCCGATGGCGTAATTGTAGGCTCGGCGATTGTAAAAATTATCGAGCAATACGGCAAAGATGCTCCCGACAAGGTTTATGACTATGTTAAATCAATTAAGGACGCTATAAGATAGCAGTCACCGGCCACAACATATATTGAAAAATAACAATCTTGTTACTTCTGTTGACAATATATAGTATAAAATGATAAAATATATTCAGTATTGACAATAGGGGGAACTTTATGAAAGGCAAAAAAATTGCAATAGCTGTTATTGCAATTGCCGCTGTTGTAATTGCCTCGCTTTTTGCAAGCGGCGCCGTCTCAACTAAAGGCAAGGGCGGTGAGGGCGCAGTGAAAAGCACTGTCACCGAGCAAAGCGTTGACCATTCGCTTTTTTATCACACTTGGCAAACCGATTACAGCGGCGTTGACGATGATTTTAGGCAGTTTTATCCCTCTGCCGTTGCTTTTTCCGAAACAAAGGCAACGCTTGAGGCGGATAAAAAAGACTCGTCATCTTACATAATCGACGGTGATAAAATTACAATTACTGCAGGCAAGGAAAAAATAGTATATAATTTTGAAATCAATTCTACCGAGCTTAAACTCACAATTGTTTGTGTTTCCGACGGAGAGCAAACATATAACGCAGAGGATTTTTTGCCCACCGGCAAAACAGCGCCGACAGCTGTTTATTCAATCGCGAAATCACTTAAAACAAGCGGCGAATCGGAGTTTTCAAAATTATTTACACAATGATTAAACAAAATAAACCGCAATGCAAAGGCTTTGTGCCACGCATTGCGGTTTTTGTTTTATTCAATATTCCGTTTTTCTGAACATATTGTTTATCTGATTGCACAGAGCAGGGAGGGAGTCGAGATTTCTGTCATTTTTGATTATATCCCTTGCGCATTCGCGGCACTGCTCAAGTGTTTCGGTGTTTTCAAGCAAATCTGCTATTCCCAAATTCGGCAAGCCGTGCTGCCTTTTTCCGAAAAAGTCACCCGGTCCGCGCACCTTCAGGTCATAGTCGGCGATTTTAAAGCCGTCGGCGTTGTTTTTCATAACCTGCAAGCGCTCTTTTGTGCTCTCACTTTTATTGTCCGATACAAGTATGCAGTATGACTGCGCTTTACCTCTGCCGACGCGCCCTCTCAATTGGTGCAACTGTGACAGACCGAATCTGTCTGCATTTTCAATCAGCATTATTGTTGCGTTTGGCACATCGACACCAACCTCGACAACGGTTGTCGACACAAGAATGTCAACATCGCCGCGCGCAAAGGCATTCATAACATTTTCTTTTTCTTTCGGCTTCATTTTACCGTGGAGCAAGCCGAGATTGTAGCCCTTAAAAACACCGTTTGAAAGATTTTCGGCGTATTCCGTCGCAGGGATAAGGTCATTTTCGCCCTCCTCGACAAGCGAGCATACAATGTACGCCTGATGTCCCTCGTCAATCGCCTTTTTGATGAATTTATATATTCTTTGGTGATATGCGGAGTTGACAACATCCGTGCGAATTGTTTGTCTGCCCGGCGGCAATTCGTCAAGTAAGCTTATGTCGAGATCACCGTAAATGATTAAGCCGAGCGTTCTTGGTATCGGTGTGGCGCTCATAACAAGCATATGCGGGTCACTGCCCTTCATTGCAAGGCTCGCACGCTGTTCAACGCCGAATCGGTGTTGCTCGTCAGTTACAACGAGTGCAAGGTTTTTAAACTCAACATCATTTTGTATCAAAGCGTGCGTTCCGACGGCAAAATCAATCGTGCCGTCAATCAAACCTTGTTTTATTTCGCGCTTTTCCTTGGCTTTTGTTGAGCCGGTGAGGAGTGCGATTTTTATATCAGTGCCCTCAAAAAGCTTTGCCAGCGATTCAAAATGCTGTGCCGCAAGTATTTCCGTCGGCGCCATCATTGCTGCCTGAAATCCGTTTTTAACCGCCGTGTAAATAACTGCGGCGGCAACAGCCGTTTTGCCCGAGCCCACATCGCCCTGAATGAGCCTGTTCATCGAGCGTTCGCTTTTCATATCGGCAATGCAGTCGGCAATCGCTCTCGACTGTGCGCCGGTCGGTTTGAACGGCAGTGCAGTCAAGAATTCGTTTGTAAAATCGGTTTTGATTTTATAGTTGTTTGTTGTTTCTTTTTTGTCTTTGAGTTTCATCAGCCCGATTTGCAGAGTCAAAAGTTCCTCAAAAATCAACCTTTTTCGTGCAATTTCTATTTCTTCACGGCTGTCGGGGAAATGAATTTGCCTTATTGCGCTGTCAAGCGGACAAAGGTTGTATTTTTTCATCACACTGTCGGGCAGTGTTTCCTCAACCTTGCCGATTTTTTCAAGCGCCGTCTTGACGGTTTTTGCTATCGCGCGAGAATTCAGCTTGTCCGTTGCGGGATAAATCGGGTGTATGCCGGTTGCGCTTTGCGCCTGTTCAATCTGCGGCGAATTCATATTTGCCGCAGTAAAGCTTTTTTCAACCTTGCCGTATAAAACATAATCGTCAAATGTTCTCAGCGATTTTGCAAGGTATTTGTTGTTGAAAATCGTTACATGGATAACGGTTTCACCGTCGGTAAAATTGCATTTATAAAGAGTCAGCCCTTTTCGTATCATGGATTCCTTAACGGGCGTAATCATTGTCGCCTTTATAAATACGGGCGTGTCAATATCCGCCTCGATTACCGAAACGGTGTTGCTCCAATCCTCATATTTTCTCGGGTAGTAGTGAATTAAATCATTTACGGTATTTATTCCGAGCTTGTTAAACAGTGCGGCTTTTTTTTCGCCGACGCCCTTGATATATTGAATGTTTAACTCGCTGTAATCCATTTATTCCACCGAAATGATATAATAATAAACCGGTTGACCGCCGTCAACAATGCTTATTTCAATGTCACTGCCGAATTTTTCGCCGAGCTTTTGCTCGACAGCTTGCGCGCCGTTTTCGTCGGCACCCTCACCGAATATGATTGTGACAAGAGAGTGAACTGAGGTGTCAATCATGCTTTCGGCGGTTTCAAATGCAATTTGTTCCTTATCGTCGCCGATAAATTTGATTGCGCCGTTTGCCATTCCCATCATCTGACCCTGCTTGATTGGCTTTCCGTCAACCTCGCTGTCGCGTGCGGCAAATGTTACCTGACCTGTTTCGACTGCTCCTGCCGCCTCGGTCATTGCTTCCGCGTTTGCCTGTGCGTCCTGCGTTTCGTCAAAGCTCAACATCGCCGAAATTCCCTGCGGAATTGTTTTTGTCTGCAAAACTATAACCGTTCTGTCTTTTGCAAGCGGAACTGCCTGTTGAGCCGCCATAATAATATTCTTATTGTTCGGCAAAACAAATACAGTTTTTGCCGGAGTTTGATTGATTGCGTTTAAAATATTGTCTGTTGACGGATTCATTGTCTGTCCGCCGCTTACGACAACATCTGCACCGAGGTCGGTAAACAATTCCTGCAAGCCTTCGCCTGCGCAAACCGCAACAAAACCATATTCATTTTCGGGCTCTGCGATTTTTGCTTCGTCTGCTTTTTTGCCCTCTTCTGCATTTCTGTGCTGATAGCGCATATTGTCGATTTTGATATTGATAAGCTGACCGTATTTGAGAGCAGATTGAATTACATCGCCCGGGCAATTTGAGTGAACATGAACCTTGATAATATCGTTGTCATCAACAACCACAACGCAGTCACCGATTGATTCAAGATAAGCACGGAGCTTAAGCGGGTCCTTTTCTTTTGCACTTTTTTCCTTTTCAATCAAAAATTCACTGCAATAGCCGAATTTGATTTCCTCGTCAGCGGCTGCAACTGTGCTTTTGTTGCTTTGCTTTTCTTCCTTTTTCTCGTTGTCAATCGGCTGAACGATAGCGTTGTTTTCAAAAACGCTTTGTATTCCCTCAAAAATCAAAACAAGACCCTGACCGCCTGCGTCAACAACGCCGGCCTTTTTAAGTACGGGCAGTTGTTCCGGTGTTTTTGCAAGCGCCTGTTTTGCCGCCTGCAATGCCGCAAAGCAAACCTTAAGCGGTTCGTCCTGAATATCTGCGATTTCTTCGGCAGCCTCCGCAGCCTTGCGAATAACCGTTAAAATCGTGCCCTCGGTCGGCTTCATAACGGCTTTGTATGCCGCGTCGCATCCCATTCTGAATGCCTTTGCAACATCCTTTGAGCCTGCCTCGTCAAGGCCCTTGAATGCCTTTGACATTCCTCTGAAAATAAGCGAAAGGATAACGCCGGAGTTTCCTCTTGCACCTCTCAAAAGTGCAGATGCCGTTCTTTTTGAAACTTCGCCGAGCGAACTGTCCTCCGGCATTGCGGCAATATCCGCCGCCGCAGCGTTTATTGTCATCGACATATTAGTGCCGGTGTCGCCGTCGGGAACCGGGAAAATGTTGAGCGCATCAACTGCCTGTCTGCTGTTTGAAATGTTGTTGGCGGCTGAAATAATGCCGTTTTTAAACATCAGTCCTGTTATCATATAATCAATGCCCTCCGATTAGTTAAGTTCGTCAACATGAACATTGACTTTTGACACATTGAGGTCGGTTGCCGACTCAACAATGTATCTAACCTTGTTTATAATGCTGTCCGTTATAGCGCTGATATTAACTCCGTATGATACTGCAATATGGAGGTCAACCACAAGCGAGCCGTTGATGCTTTTAACTATAACGCCTTGCGTGTGATTTTCGTTTTCAACCTTGCTTTTGATAACGGATTTAATGCTTTGATACGGGTTTGGGTTAACCATTCTTGTAACGCCGAAGCAGCTTTGAGCCGCATTTCCGACGAGGTTTGAGAAATAGTTGTTTGTTATTTCGATATACCCGTTTTGGTTTTCATATTTTATCATACAGGTTCCTCCTTAATTAAAGTACCAATCTTCTATGTTTGAAAAATAATTTGTGCCGTATCCCTGCATATCGCCATGAATGAGGCGCGAATAGCAAATCATACCTTGTCTGTAAACAAGCGGTATAAACGGCATTTCCTCCGAAAAGTCGATAACGAATTTTCCTATTTCACAATCGCCCTTCATATAGCTTTCGTATGATTTTGCTGTTTTTGATTTTGACAAATCAATGCCGTAGTGCGTTGTGCCCTTTTCGGAAAAGAATGTGTATAAATTCATATCTGCAGAAATCTTTGTTTCGCCTATATAAATATCAAAATTGTTTGCCGAAACCTTTGTGTTGAAGTTCTTGGCGTTTTCCGAGTCAATGCTGACGGAAAATCCCACCGCCTCAAGTTGCTGCTTTAAAAGCGTTGCAACCGATTGCTTTGCGGCGTTGTTGTTGACTAAAATCGACAGTTTCAATTGATTTGGGCTGTACCCGCTTTGGGCGATTGCCTGCTTTGCACCTGCCGTGTCTGCCTTGGCGTCAAACACAGATGTTGCCTTGCCCATTTTTGACGACGGATTAAATACCGATGTCGCCGCTTTTGCGTAGCTTTGATAAGAGCTTTTAACAAATGTTTCTCTGCTTGCGGCAAGCGATATTGCCGTGCGTATATATTGATTTGATGTTATACCGCTTTTGTTGTTGACTCCGATATAAACAAGGTTGTTAAGCACAACCGATTTTTTGTTGCATTGAAGTCGCTTTTTGTTGCCCGATGAAAGATCGCGAAACGCATAGCTTATATTGCCGATATTAACTGCGTTTTCGATTGATTCCTCCGCGGTTACATTAATAAGAAGGATTTTTACTATATGCGGCTTAAAGTTTTGGTGTTGCTTGTTTACCTCGAGATAAACTTCACCGCCGCCCTCGGCAAATTTGTATCTGCCCGAGCCGATGGTGTAGCCGTTTTTGTCTGTTTTGCCGTTTGATATTGCAAATGTCAGCAGATTCTGCGCATTCGGATTTTCATATTTCAGGCTGAATTTTACTTCTGTTGCGCTCTGCTCGCTTGCCGATGAAATACAATCAAGACTGTTTTTCCAGTGCGGCGAGCTTTTTGCCTGATTAAACGAGTACACAACGCTTGATGCCGTGAGGTCGCTTCCGTCCGAGAACTTAAGGCCGCTCGGAATTGTTGCCACAAGCGTTTTGCTGTTTGTGTACGCATAGCTTGTCGCAACTGATGGCTGAACATCGTAGTTTTCATCAACGGTGAAAAGCGAGTCAAAAACAAGCTCCTGCAATATTTGGTTGTTGAGCGTTTCGGATTTATATGGGTTGAGCGAGTCGGATTGAGAATAGCTCAACTTAAAATTGGTGCTGTCCTCAACAAATTTTGTCGAGCTTTGCGTCACAAGTTTGTGCTCGCTCGCATTTTTATTAACGGCGGAGCAGGATGAAAAAACACTCACAATCAAAACTGCCGCCGTGATGATGCACAAGAGCCTTTTATTCATTTTCTGAACCTTTCTGTATGCACGGCCTTGCCGCTTTTGTTGTCGATTTCAAAAAAACAACCCTCAAGCGTGCACGGACCGTCCTCATTCGTAAATCTGACCGGCAAATTAGTCTTCATTTTTTTTATTGCCGCGTCGGGCGCTACACCCAAAACGGAATAGTACGGACCGGTCATTCCCAAATCGGTGATATATCCCGTGCCGCAGGGCAAAATTTGATTGTCAGATGTCTGCACATGCGTGTGAGTGCCGAAAAGCGCCGATATTCTGCCGTCGGCATAAAATCCCATTCCGCGCTTTTCACTTGTCGCCTCTGCGTGAAAATCAACAAGAATAATGTTTATCCCGTCATCATTTAGCTTTTTGATTTCCTCGTCAATCGTGTCAAACGGATTTCTGTTGTTGTCAAGAAAAATCGTGCCTTGAAGATTGATTACACCGACACGGCAATATCCCTTGTCAACAATCGCAACGCCCCTGCCGGGAGCGGAGGAGTGAAAGTTTGCCGGGCGGATTATAAACTCGTTTTCGTCAAGATAATCATAAATTTCCTGCCGACGGAGCGCGTGATTTCCGAGTGTTATCACATCAACGCCGCTGTCAAAAATATATTTTGCGCTTTGCGGCAATATTCCGTTGCCGACAGCCGAGTTTTCGCCGTTGGCGATTACAATGTCCGCGCCGTATTCCTTTTTGAGCGCAGGCAGTTTTTGCCTTAAATATTCGCAACCTTGTTTTGAAACAATGTCGCCTATTGCTAAAATTTTCATATTCAACCGATTTCTATATCTATATTAGAACTATTATACATTAATTTTAAAATAAATACAACCGATGATTAAATAATTTACGATGTGTTAAAATTTAATAAGTCAATATCACTTTCGCTTGCAAAAAATGCTGTTGTATGATAGTATATTTAGGTAGCCGAAACTAACTGCGCCAAACGCGGTTTAATTTGATTTGGAGTCCTATATTTTATTGGAGGATAACTTAATGCACGAAATGCACGAATCAGGCGAGATGTATCTCGAAACCATATATGTATTAAATAAAAAAAGCCCCGAGGTGAGGTCGGTCGATGTTGCCGAATATATGGGCTTTTCAAAGCCGAGCGTCAGCAGGGGAGTCGGTATTTTGAAACAGGGCGGCTATCTCACTGTTGATGCAAACGGCTTTTTGGAGTTGACCGATGCAGGCACCGAGGTTGCCAAAAAGATTTATGAAAGGCATACCGTGCTCACAGAAATGCTTGTTAAAATGGGCGTCAGCGAGGAAACTGCGGCTCAGGACGCATGCAAAATCGAGCATGTCATTTCAGACGAAACGCTTGGCTGCATCAAAAAAACTCTCGGCAAATAATCACGGCATATATTTAAAGCGCAATTCTGCAAATAACAGAATTGCGCTTTTTTTTTGTGTGATATTTATATAAATCATAGTAAAACAAAACCACGCAGTGCGTTTTCACGACTGCGTGGTTTATTATTGCTTTGAAATTATTTCTCAGCGTATTTGTCGTCGCCGTTCCAGCTATACATAGCACGGATGCCTTCGCCGACTTTTTCAAGCTGATGGTTAGCTTCAATAGCTCTCTTAGCCTTGAAGTGTGCCCAGCCGTTGTTAGCCTCTGTGATGAACTTAGAAGCGAATGTACCGTCTTGAATTTCTTCAAGAATCTTCTTCATTTCCTTCTTTGTATCATCGGTAACAAGTCTCTTACCTGTCTCGTAATCACCGAACTCTGCAGTGTTGGAGATTGAATATCTCATTTCCTTGAAGCCGCCTGCATAGATAAGGTCAACGATAAGCTTCATTTCGTGAATGCACTCGAAATAAGCGTTTCTCGGGTCATAACCTGCCTCAACAAGTGTTTCAAAACCTGCCTTCATAAGAGCTGTTACGCCGCCGCAAAGAACAGCTTGCTCACCGAAGAGGTCTGTTTCTGTTTCGCACTTGAATGTTGTTTCAAGAAGAGCTGCACGAGCGCCGCCGATGCCTGCGCCGTAAGCAAGAGCGATGTCTTGGCAGTGACCTGAAGCGTCTTGATATACAGCAACAAGACAAGGTGTGCCTTTGCCCTCTTTGTATTCTGAACGAACTGTGTGGCCCGGAGCCTTAGGAGCAATCATGAATACATCAACATTTGATGGGGGAACGATTTGTTTGAAGTGAATGTTAAAGCCGTGTGCAAATGCAAGTGCCTTGCCCTCTGTGAGGTTCGGCTCGATGTCGTTCTTGTAAATTGCAGCTTGCTTCTCATCAGGAGTAAGAACCATGATGATGTCGGCAGCCTTAACTGCCTCTGCTGTTGTCATAACCTTTAAGCCGAGGTTTTCAACCTTGCTCCAAGATTTTGAGCCTTCATAAAGACCTACTACTACATCAACGCCGCTTTCGTGAAGATTGAGAGCATGTGCGTGACCCTGTGAACCAAAGCCGATGATAGCAACTGTTTTGCCGTCAAGAACGCTGAGGTTGCAATCTGATTCATAGAAAATTTTAGCTTCTGCCATTTCTATATACCTCCGAAATGATATTTATTGATTTTTGCAAGCCGCCGCGTTGTCCGATGACTTGCTGAATTTGTTTACAATTGACATTATATAGCGCAAGTTGTCTTATGTCAATAGCAAATTTGAAATTTTTGATTTTTTATAATCCTTCCATTGCGTGAATTATGTGCAAACGCATTGCGGTGCGTGCGCCGTCGGCGTTCCTTTGCTTCAAAAAATTCATAATCAGCCTGTCATCGTTCAGGTTGTCTTTATTGACTGCCTGATTCTTTTGCATAACGATTACGCCCTTTTTGATTGCATTGAAAATAACCGGCATAAATTGCTTTACAAATGAATTGTGAGTTGCGTTTGCGATGCTTTCGTGGAACTTCTGCTCCTCGTATGTTCTGTCCTCGCCGCTGAGTATCTTTTTTTCAATCGCTTCGCCGTATTTGCATATGGTTTCAATCTCATCGTCTGTTGCTCTCAAAGCCGCATAATAAGCGCAATCCGGCTCAAACATAAGCCTCATTTCAAACAGGTCGTCAAGTCCGGATGATATTTCGGCAATATCACTCGACTCGATGATTGTGTTTGCGGTAACAAAGGTGCCTTTGCCGCGTTTTATTTCAAGCATTCCGCTTGCAGTCAGTGTTCTTATTGCCTCGCGCAGGGTTGAACGGCTCACACCGAGCTGCGACGCAAAATCGTTTTCGTTCGGTAGCTTGTCACCGACCGAAAAATCGCCGCCCTCGATCATTGATTTTATTTTTTGTGCCGTGCTGTCGGCAAGCATACTCTTTTTTGCCATTGTTTCGCCTTTCGAGTTGAAGATAATCTTTTGTTTTTCTTATTAAGCATCATATCACAATGAGCGAGCAATGTCAATGAGTTGTCAGACATCTTACAACACATTGATGATTTTATCTGTTTCACGAAGCTTTATATTGTGCATATTAATCAAATTTTGCCTATCAACTTGTAAAATGGTATAAAATGTTATAAAATTAAAGCATAATAAATAAGGAAAGTATATGTATTATGAAAAAAGCAACGAAAATTAAATATTATATCGAATCGTTATGTATCTATGATTTTAAGCAGGACAGCGTTATAAATGCACTGCTCAATTTGTTAAATTCGCTCGACAGCGATGAGGTGCTCGAAAAGCAGGCGGAGTTTTTCAACACTCTTTCTACTCACGAGTCGCTTAAACATTATGTTTCAAAGCTTATTTTGACTGCTGACAATGTTTTTACAAAAACAGCCGCCGCAGGTGACGCCGACAAGCTTGAAAAAAGTATTATCGAAGGTGTTCAAAGCGATTTGAAAAAACTTGAGGATATTGCGTCAATCACACCCGAGGATATTCTCTCCGCCGTGGGTGACAGCGATATTCGCGAGGTTTTGTGGACAATGCCCCGCTGGGCAACCGGCACCGCAATGCTGCCGCTCACTCACGATTGGGCGGAGCAGGTTGAGCAACTTGCTTCATTTCACAAATCCAACGGCTACGGTATGTATGCAAAATATGCCGCATTCTCGTGGAGAGACCAAAAGCTTTCGCCGATTACAACGCTTGACCCGATTAAGCTTACCGATTTAAAAAATTACGAAAAGCAGAGAAAGCAGGTACTCGACAACACGATTGCGTTCATTGACGGCTATCCGTCAAACAATGTTTTGCTTTACGGCGACAGAGGCACCGGCAAAAGCTCAACCATTCACGCGATTTTGAACGAATACAGAAACAGCGGACTCAGAATGATTGAAATTTCAAAGGGCGATATTAATGACCTTACCGTTATCAGAGAACTTATCGGCGACAGCCCGATGAAATTTATTATATACATTGACGATTTAAGCTTTGATTCGCACGATGATTCGTTTGGAGAACTTAAGGCGGCGCTCGAAGGCTCGCTTTCGGGCAGACAAAGCAATACTATTATATATGCAACCTCAAACCGCAGGCATTTAATCAAAGAGAATTTCTCCGACAGAGAAAACGATGTTAACAGAAGCGACACATTGCAGGAGGAACTTTCGCTCTCCGACAGATTCGGTTTGTCTGTAACATTTATGAATCCCGACAAAAAGGATTATCTCGACATTGCCGAAAAAATCGCCGTTGACAGAGGGCTTGATGTTGATATGGACAGATTCCTTGAGGCGGCAGACCAATGGGCAAGGCGCCGCGGCGGCAGATCGCCGAGATGCGCAAAGCAGTTTATTGATTATGTCGATGGCTGCATAAAAAGAGGAATTGAATGGTAAAAAAATAAACAATTTCTATTAACCGAATGTTCAAAATTTTAAAATTTTGTTTACCCTAAATACAAATTATGAACAAAAACAAATGGTAATATGCTAACAATGGCAAAGGTCATTGAGAAAGGACGAAACTATGGCTAATAAAATTCTTGTAGTGGATGACGACCTTAATATCTGCGAGCTTTTAAAGCTTTATCTTGAAAACGAGGGCTACACTGTTTTCACTGCAAATGACGGACAAGAGGCTGTTAATACATTTCAGGCAAAATCGCCCGATTTGGTTTTGCTTGACATCATGCTTCCGAAAATGGACGGATGGCAGGTTTGCCGTGAAATCAGGAAAACCTCCTCGGCGCCGATTATTATGCTCACCGCAAAGGGCGAAACATTTGACAAGGTGCTTGGTCTTGAACTCGGCGCAGACGACTATGTGGTTAAGCCGTTTGACGCAAAAGAGGTTATGGCGCGTGTTAAGGCTGTTCTCAGAAGAACAAAGGGCGACGCCGAAAATCAGGACAATCAAAAGAAAATCGTTGTATACGATAATCTTGAAATCAATATCACAAATTACGAAATGAAGGTAAAGGGCGTTCCCGTTGACACGCCGCCGAAAGAACTCGAACTTATCTATCATTTTGCGTCAAATCCGAACAGGGTTTACACCCGTGACCAGCTTCTTGACGAGGTTTGGGGATTTGATTACTACGGCGACTCAAGAACAGTTGATGTTCATGTCAAAAGGCTCCGTGAAAAACTCGAGGGTGTTTCGGACAAATGGGCACTTAAAACCGTTTGGGGCGTAGGCTATAAGTTTGAAACCAAGGAATAAGCAAAGGAAAAATTCAATGACTGCACCTAAAAAAACGAAAGCAAGGCGTCAGAACATATTTTTCAAATATTTCGTGATGTTTTCGTGCATTTTCCTTGTCATATTTATGGCGCTGGGCACAACGCTCATCCTGCTTGTCAACACTTATTCACTCAATGAAAAAACACAGCTGCTTGAAGAAAACACAAAAAGCATTGCAAATAATATTTCATCAACGCTGATTGTAAACAATATGAACAGCCGCTATTCATCGGAAAAGGCGGCTGTTTGCGAGTCGATGAAGTTTGTTTCAAACTGTATCGACGCCGATATTTTTGTTTGCGACACCGGCGGTCAGGTTATCCTCTGCAAGGAGCAAACGGGCTTGACCGGTTACTATTCGCAAACGATGACATGCCGCAAGCACAGCCGCTATCAAATCGGCGACAGCCTTATTCAAAGTGTTTATGAAAACAAAAGCGCTGTCACGCGAACAGTGATAAACGGCGAGCAGTGCTATGTTGTGGGCACGGCGATAACTGCCCCGTCATATGACGAAAACGGTGAAAGCTCAACGCGCATTATCGGCTCTGTTTTTGCGATAGTTGCGGCAGGCACAACCGATCTTGTTCACAATGTTATCAAAACATTTTTCCTCGCAAGTCTTATTTGTCTTATCGTAGGCTTTGCGGCAATGTGGATTTTGACAAGGCAAATGGTTAAGCCTCTTCAACAAATGAGTGCGGCGGCAAAAAGATTTGCCGTAGGCGATTTCTCATACAGGGTTAAGGTCCATGGCAACGATGAGTTGAGCGACCTCGCCAACGCGTTTAACGATATGGCAAACGCGCTTGACAAACTTGAAAACTCGCGCCGTTCGTTTGTTGCAAATGTTTCTCACGAATTAAAAACGCCTATGACATCAATTGCCGGCTTTATCGACGGCATACTCGACGGTACAATTCCGAAATCAAAGCAGGATTATTATTTAAAAATCGTAAGCGACGAGGTAAGACGACTTTCGCGCCTTGTTGTTGCTATGCTTAATATGAGCAAGATTGAATCCGGCGATTTTGAAATGAAACCGAAAAATTATAACATATCAGACCAAATTATCCATATCCTGCTCACCTTTGAGCAAAAGATAGAAAAGAAAAATATCGAAATCAGAGGGCTTGAAAATCTCGAGCCGCACAAGGTGCATGCAGATACGGATATGATTTATCAGGTTATTTACAACCTGTTTGACAACGCCGTTAAATTCACAAATGAAAACGGCTATATCGAGGTTAATGTCACCGAGCACAACGCTTATGTTGAGATAAGCATCAAAAACAGCGGCGAGGGCATTAACGCCGATGAGCTTTCAAGAGTGTTTGAAAGATTTTATAAGGTTGATAAGTCAAGAAGCCTTGACGCAAAGGGCGCAGGACTCGGACTTTATTTAGTAAAAATGATGGTTGAAATGCACGGCGGCAACATTATTGCCCGCTCGGACAGCAAAACGCAGGCTGAGTTTGTGTTCACCCTCCCAAAGGGCAGATAACCATCGGCAAAGGAGATAATATAAATGGACGATTATTTTAATAATCAAAACAACGCCAATGCCGCAGGAGGCAATGACGATACAAACAAAAATGTCGGTTTCACGCCGATAACACCGGTTGATTCACAGCCGACGGAGCCTGTTGCACCGTCACAGCCCGTATCTGCTCCCGACGAGCCGCAAGTTGTTCATGCAGAGCCTATCGGCGTTGCACCGCAACAAAACCAATACAACGCTCCGTCACAAGATAACGGTTATTTTGTCGGTCAGTATGACAGCGCAGTCAATCAGCCGCAATATTCTGTCTATGCAGACGCACCGTCGGACGGTAAAAACGGCAAGAAAAAGAAAGACAAGAAAAAAGGCAACGGCGGCAAAAAGGCTGTTGCGATAATTCTTATCATCGCAATCGTTGCGGCTGTTCTTTTCGGCTATCTGTTTTTCAGCGGAAAGAGCATTAATTCGATAATCGGCGGCTCATCGTCAAGCGAAAGCGCAACACAGGGCACGAACGCAGGCGAGGCATCGGCAAAGGTTGCCGACAGTGAAAAAGCCGCCGAAAAATCAAGCGACGGCACGCTCACTGTTGCAGGTGTTGTTAAAAAGACAATTGACTCCTGCGTAGGTATCAGCGTTTATACAAATCAAAACTCGTTTGATTATTTCAACGGCTACGGCTCGTCAAATTCGGGCAGTACCGAATCGGGCGAAGGCTCCGGCGTTATTATGAGCGAAAGTAACGGCAAAACATATATTATGACCTGCGCTCATGTTATCGCAGACGGCTCAACATTTAAGGTAACTACAAACGACGATAAGAAATATGACGCAACAATGGTCGGCTACGACAGCCAGACAGACATAGGCGTGCTTTCAATCAACGCAACAGGTTTGCAGGCGGCAACATTCGCAAAGAGCGAAAGCGTAACGGTAGGCGAGCAGGTAGTGGCTATCGGCTGCCCGGGCGGACTTGAATTTAAAAACAGCGTTACAACAGGTATCGTTTCCGCTCTTGAAGTTCCGGTTTCATCATCAATCGGATACAACAATCAATGCATACAAACGGATACCGCCATCAACCCGGGCAACTCGGGTGGCGCACTCTTCAATATGCAGGGACAAATCATCGGTATCAACTCATCAAAAATCGCTTCAACCGATTATGAGGGTATGGGCTTTGCTGTTCCGTCGGATACCGCAATTTCAACTGCCGAATCGCTTATTGCAAACGGTTATGTTGCAGGCAGAGCAAAGCTTGGCATTGAATATGTAGCACTTGAAAATTACAATAACGCAAGCTCGATTATGTCTGCTCTCGAATCAAAGGGCTTTAAGGACGCAAAGGGCACAATTGTTATTCAGTCCGTAAGCGGTGAATCTGACCTTAAAAACAGCGATGTTAAGCAGTATGATATGATTGTTGCCGTTAACGGAACAACAATGACCTCGGTTGATGTTTTGACAAGCACATTGTCAAAATCAAAGCCCGGCGACACAATTAAGCTCACAATCGCAAGGGCTGAAAACAACCAAATCAAAACATTTGATGTCAATTGCAAGCTTATTGAAAGTAAAAACTGACAATAAATAATAATTAAAAATCGCACAGCGTGAGCCGTGCGATTTTGTTATATTGCGAGATTTTTATATATTGTTATATATGAGTTAAACCAGATAGGGATAAAAATAGATATGTATCGGCAGGAGTACAGATTTACTCCTGCTTTCGCCTTTATTCAGGCGGTTTGACGTGTAGTACGCTGCATATATTCCCTCTCCATTTCCCGCATTTCCTCGTCTGTGGGAATATCCACAATCCCGACATAGGAATAGTAAATGTCGATTTGCTGTGTCCGTTTCCCGTCCTTTTTCTCACGCTCATGGATTACGATTTTATCCACAAATGCGTTTAGGATTTCGGGCGTGAGTTCGTCAATGCGGGTATATTTCTTTGTGACGGCTATCAGCTTTGATACATTGGTGGTTTCCATGTCGGCTTCGCTGACTTCGGCTGTTAAGGATTCGATTTCCTGTTTTAGCTGTTCCTGCTCCGCTTCGTATCCGTCTGACAGCTTGCAAAAGCGTTCGTCATTCAGCTTTCCGTTGACATTGTCCTCGTAGATTTTACGGAACAGGCGGTCAAGCTCATCCATCCGCTTTTCGTCCTTTTCTATCTGTTTCTGCTTTGCAGACAGTTCGTATCGGCGTTCCGCAAGGGTGGTGTCTATCTGTTGTCGGATAAATACACGCTCAAACTGCTGCAGATAGGACAGGAAATGCTGAAGCTGTTTCAAAACCAACTGATTTAGTGCGTCTTCTCGGATATAGTGCTGCGTACAGTTCTGCGTGCGGCTCGTCCGCTTGTACTGGGAACAGCGGAAATGCGTGTATCTATTGGCAGTGGCAAGGCTTAGTTTTGCCCCGCAGTCGGCACAATAAAGCAGTCCAGAAAACATGCTCGTAATCCCGCTGTTGGTCGGTCTGCGTTTATTTTCCCGTATCATCTGCACCTTATCCCACACTTCCCTGTCAATAATCGGCGTATGGGCGTTCTCAATATATGCCCGCATTTCCTTTGCGGTTGGGATACGCTTCTTGCTTTTAAAGCCCAAACGGGTGGATTTGAAGCTCTCCGTACAGCCGATATACGCCACATTTTCCAGAATAGCAGCTACGGCTGACGGCTCCCAACAATACGGATTTTCCGAAACCCTCGCCACGCCGACGCCCTTTGACGCTTTGTAGGCTGACGGGGTAAGCACCTTTTCCTCCCACAAAATAGTGGCAATGGCTGACATTCCGTTTCCCTGCATACAGAGGAAAAATATCCTGCGGACAACCGCCGCCGCTTCCTCGTCCACAAGCCATCGGGTATTATCATCAGGATTGCGTAAATATCCGTAAGGCGGCGCACCCAGATGTTCGCCCGCAAGCCCCTTCGCTTTCTTGACTTCCTTTACTTTTTTGCTCGTGCTTTTGGGATACCACTCATTAAAAAGGTTGGTAAATGCGGCAAATTCGTTGCTCTCAAGGCTGCCCGTGTCCACATTGTCCATGATGGCGATAAAGCGCACCCCTGCTTCGGGATAAATGATTTCGGAGTATGAGCCGACCTCGATATAGTTCCTGCCAAAGCGGGAGAGGTCTTTTACAATGACCGTTGTTACAAGCCCCTTGTCAATATCCTCTGACATTTTCTTAAAAGAAGGGCGGTTAAAATTCGTACCCGTATAGCCATCGTCCACATAGTAGGTGGGATTTGGAAACCCGTGTTCCTTAGCGTACTTGAATAGATATTCTTTTTGATTTACGATACTGTTGCTCTCGCCTTCACGTCCATCGTCCTGACTCAGACGACAGTACAAGGCGGTGATTTCTTCCTGCTGTCTTTGCAATGCTTTCTCCTTTCCGACAGCAGACACGATAGTATGAAGTGTAGATACAGTATACCACGCCTGCGGTCAAACTTCAACGCTTTAAAGCGATAATCTTTCCGATATTTCTTAATCCTCATCATAACCCTCGGAATCAAAACTGTAATCTGCTGTGTCCCGCATGAATATCCTGCTGAGAAGCCCAAGCAAGTCCCTCCCGTCCTCTCGGAAATGTGCGGTCACTGTATATTCCGTGCCGCCGATTTTCTCGCAGAGCGTTGCCTGTTCAGGGATACGCATAAGGGGCATAATGTTTTCAGCAGGCGGCAGGGGCGGGTACACCCTATTCGGGTTTACCATTGAGATACCCTTATTTTCGTCTAAAATTTCCGTAAGTTCCTGTTCTGTCAGTCTGCTCATCGCAATGCGTCCTCCCTCTTGCGGTCTGTCCTGCCATTCTGGTTTGACCTTTGATTTTCAACCGTATCGTGGATTTGGTTCAAGCAGTCATCAATGTGGGCAGAGCGTTTTTCAATCCCGTCCGCATATTTCAGCCGCTTTCGCAGCTCCGTTATCCGTTCCGTCACCCCGTTTTTTTCTTCTCGGAGCGTTTCTTTCTCGGCGGGTGAAGCACGCCGTATCTTATTCTGCAAATGCCGCCGATAGTTGGTAAGCCTGTCCATTTCCGTCTGGTTCTTCTCCCTGTCGGCGTGCAAATCGGAGAGGGTGGAGATGTTATGCTCCGACATATAGCGTACCTGTGTGGTAATCTCATCCAGTTTCCGAAGCTCCTCTTTCATAAGCGGGCTTGTCGGCTTGTAGTCCGTGCCTTTGGGAAATATCCCCAACTGATAGCACCAATAGTAATACAACGCTAAGATTCCCCTTGTTTTCTGGTGCGGTTTCCAAGCCTTTTTATATTCTTCGGGCATATGGGGAGAGTAGGAAATCTTTGCTTTGTAGTTCCCATATCTTGCCCTTGTGCCTAAATGTGAACGGATAAAATCGGGCGTTAAGCGTTCATCAAGCGTATCTAATCTTGTGAAATGCTTATACTGCGGCAGCTTCATTTTCCAATGCCCGCCCGAAAAATCAACCTCGTAGCCTTTGTCGATTAGATACTTCATCATGTGCGGAATATCCCGACTGCCGCTGATTGCCTCCGCTAAATCTTCCAGATAGACGTTGTAGCGTGTCGGCTTGCCGCTCTTTTCATCCAGATACAGCGGTCTTGACGGTGCTTTCTTCGGGTTCTCAATCACCGATAATCCGTACTCTCTGCACAAGCGGTCTGACGTTTCCCTTAGCCGTTTCTGCTCCGATTTTGAGTAATTATATTTGCTCCCATCCAGATAGGAAACAGAGTTGAAGCAGAAGTGATTGTGGAGATGCCCCCTGTCAAGGTGGGTGACAACGATTATCTGGTACTTGTCGCCCCACATTTCCCTCGCAAGTTTTAAGCCGATTTCGTGGCATTGTTCGGGCGTTACTTCGTCTGGCTTGAAGCTCTGGTAGCCGTGCCAAGCGATATACCCGCCTGTCTTCTGGTACTGCTTTTTCGTTAGAATCATCTGCTGTAACGCTGTTTCTTTTAAACAGTTGATGGCGGAAACAAACTCTCCATTGTCCGTTTTCTGTGGATTCTTCACATAGGAGAACACGTCAAAGAAGTCCTGCATCTCCTTATTCGGCACGGTCTTTTCTGGGTTTTCCACATAAGAAATTAAGTCTTTCAACCGTCCTTCGATGTGCCAGAGGCTCGTTGCCGCCATATCAGACTGCCCCCTGTTCCGTCAATTTTTCCATGTCAAACTGCTGTGGGAGGGTATAATTCCGTTGCAGTTCCAAGATAAAATCCTCAATCTCCCTGCATATTTCATCAGCGGAAGGGGCGTAGGGGATACACTTTTTAAAGGCTACGTGTACTTCGTAAAGCGTGCCTAATAGTTCCCAAAATTCTTTCTCTGGCTGTGGCTGCGGTGCGTTTCCCCTGCATAACTGACGCATAAATTCTGCGGTGGACAGACCGCAGGCGGATGAATACTGCTTTAATTTTTCATGTTCTTCTTCGCTCAATCTAAAAGTAATGCATACTTTTTCTGATTTTTCTCTACTCATTTTTCTTAATCCTCCAGTTTTATTTTTCCTTTTATCGGGGTAGCTAGGGGTTGTCCCCTAAGTTAGTCCACACGCCTTTAGGGTGTGGATTGGATTGTGGCTGACACAATCCGATGCTCGCTATCTCTGTGGACAACTCCGCAGAGCATTTTTCTGTGTAACGGCTTTCTTAATGCCTGCCTTTACCCTCCGAAAAGGAAATCCTATGTCCTTTCCACCTCCGTTCTGGATTTTATTGCCTTTGACTTTTGGATAAATGAAAAAGCCGCCACACTGCATCACGAACGACAAGAGGATTCCCTCCCGCTCTGATTCGCAATGCTATGTAGCGGCTTTGAAATTCAAAACCCATGTCAGCCTTGCCGATTGGCTGACATTTCAATCTTATATCTATGTGCTTATTTAATTTTCAATCTTCCAATTTCCCCATTGGTATTTCAGAATACCATAGCGGCAATATGGCTGTCAAGATTTTGCACAAACTTTTTAGTATTCTCTATGGACAGGGATTTTATTCACTTATTCTAAAATTGGGTGGGAGAATTTTATCCCCCACCCAATAGCCCATAAGAAAGCATGCTGTATTAGATGACTATAAAATCTTCCGCAACTTTTTTCTAAGATGGTCTAACCGTGCATAGATAGCACCCGTCGTTAAATGCACAAGCGGGGCAATCTCTTTTGTGGAATACCCTTTCATTTTCAGCAGAACGATTTGCAGTGTACGCCTGTCCACCGTAAGTAATGCCTGATACAGATTTTCATCTTCGATTTCATCCAGTAAATCTTCAACGGTCTTTACTTCGGCTGACTGTTCCCTGTCTGCCATTCCCTCAAGGTATTCCCCGAAATCGCTTGTCCAATGGTAAAACCGCCTGTTGGAATTAAAGTCTGCCCTGTCGTCAATACGGATTTGTTCGATGGTAGCTTCATCAACTCCATGTTCCCGCAACACTTTTTCCTCGGCTTCTTTCCAGATACGCCACTTCCTGTCCTCACGTCCGTTGTTATATGCCATTCTTTTTTCCTCCAATCAATCTGAATCTTTGAAAACATAAAAATCCAGATTGAAAGGCGGCGAACGACACTTAACACCAATAATAGTCCTGCGGCACTTTCCAACCAAAAACGACAAAAGAAAAACCGCAAAGGCTTTGTGACCTTTACGGTTATGGGAAATACTAATTCTGTTGTATGGAGATTGTACTTCTACCTTCATGGTGGGAAGTACCGTTGCACTGGCAGGGATTTTTTTAACTGGCTTCCCGCCATTCCCTGATGTGCTATGTATAAATAAACTTTGCTTTATATAAGCAGATGGGCAACCGCCCGAAAAAAGGAACATAAAAACCCTCCAAATTTAAAAACAAATTCAGAGGGTAATTTAGGGTATAACAAAATAACCCACCCGAATATCGTTTTTTTTATTTGGTGAGTTTGTTCTTTCAAATACGAAACAAAAAGAGCCGATGATTCGTGAATTGTTCCACAATTTCATCGGCTCTGCGTCTTAAGCGTCTGGCTCTTTGATGACAGTTATCTTCAAGTTGTCAACTTTAATCAATCTTTCTTGTCTGCATTTTGGACAATAAAGGGGATAATTCTTCAAAACAGTGTCCTTCCTAATTTTATTACGGGTTTTGCTCCCACAAACAGGACATAATATCCATTCGCATTTCATCATAATTAGCTTCTAATCCTTTCAAATCTCATTTTATACGACTTATGCAAGCTGTTAGGCTAACTTGTGGAACATATGCCGAACCTTATCTATACGGCTATTCGGGCGGCGGG
>ENA-OUQF01000188-OUQF01000188.1-human-gut-metagenome-genome-assembly--contig:-NODE-188-length-57892-cov-29.118350_pt1 | contig 57892 bp, 65 predicted proteins | sample MGYA00237947_ERZ548826 | MGnify/ENA primary metagenome ERZ548826 (study PRJEB26490, sample SAMN05194701) | human gut metagenome | biome: terrestrial biome; feature: human-associated habitat; material... | reverse complement strand
AGTTCTCGGAAACCTGCCATAGTGATATGGTAAGGCGCCGGGTTCTTACCCTACTGATGACGAGCCTTGCCCCCATTCCCTTTGCCACCAGCGCAAACCGGGAGGCAGGCCACATGGGCCACAACTATTTCAAATCCCTGTTCGCCATCGGCTTTCAGGGGATGCTCATTATGGTGTGCATGGCGATTTACGCCGTGTTGGTGCAGAGTATCGCTACAAGCGGCGATATGATGGCCGCTATCTGGGAATGTGTAGGCTATACGGTACTCCTTGTTTTCGTGCTCTTTAAGACAGGAAGCCTGTCAAAGTCCATATTCGGAGCCCATTAAATCATACCTCGGGCCAAGTTGGCCCGAAGCTGGAAGGAGGCAAAAATGTATCAGGAACCGAACAAATCTCCATGGGGAGCGGTACAGACCTGTGACACACTCTGCCCCGGCGTGTTCCTTGTGAGCACAGCCAGCCATGGCGGGACGATGGTTTCAAACGATGTAGCGGCCTTTCTCTCCCCGGCAGCCAAGCGGTGCGGTTTTCGACGTGGCGGCTACATCTGCTTTGAGGAAGATACGCAGGAGGAAGTGGTGCTGCGGGAGCTCTTAGACAAAAAGCTCTGGAAGATCCCCGAGCGTATCAAAGACAAGGCTGCCTTTGAGGAAAATATCAACCGCTCTATCAAGCGATATAACCCCGAGTATTGGCGGGCCAGACAGTCGGGCCTTGAGGCGGCGCAGTCCGCCAGAAAGGAGGCACCGGCCCGTCAGACAGAACGATAACCTCGGGCCAAGTTGACCCGAAGCACCAAGGAGGTGATTTCTTTGGCCTATGTGCCAGTACCTAACGATTTGAGCCGAATTAAAACAAAGCTGGCCTTCAACTTGACGAAGCGCCAGCTTATTTGTTTCTCCATAGCGGGCGGTATCGGTATTCCGTTTTACTTGTTTACCCGTTCTCACATTGGGAACAGTACGGCCCTGTTCCTGATGATCGGGCTGATGATGCCGTGTTTTCTGTTCGCCATGTTTGAAAAAGACGGGCTTCCTTTTGAAAAGGTGCTCCGCAACATCATCCGAACACGGTTTTTATTGCCAAAGGTCAGGCCATATAAAACCGATAATTTTTATGCTTTTCTGAGCAGGAAGGAGGAACACCCGATTGCAGACCAACGCAAAGACATCGAGGCCGGGCGCAGAAAGAAAGCGTTCTGACCGTAAGCCCAAGAAACAGGCCCCGGCAAGAAAGGCCGGGCCGCAGACCGCACAGCAGACCATCCCGTACCGGGAGATTTTCAAGGACGGTATCTGCCGGGTCAATGACAGGCTCTATACCAAGAGCATGGAATACGAGGACATTAACTATCAGTTGGCGCAGGCTGATGACCAGTCAGCCATCTTTGACGGCTACTGCGCCTTTCTCAATTCCTTCGACAGCTCCCTTCCGTTCCAGCTTTCCTTCATCAATCACCGAAGCCGCCCCGAGAGCAAATATAAGCTCAATATCCCCATGAAGGAGGACGGGTACAGCGATATGCGGAGTGAGTATGTGGAAATGCTGGAGGGCCAGATTGCCAAGAGCAACAACGGCATTGTGCGGACAAAGCTACTGACCTTCGGCGTGTCGGCGGATAGCCTCGCCGCCGCAAGGCCCCGGCTGGAGCGTGTAGAAGCTGACATTTCCAGCAACTTCAAAAAGCTGGGTGTACAGTCACGGGCCCTGAACGGGCTGGAACGCTTAGAGATACTCCACGGCCAACTTCACCCCGGCGGCACAGAGCCTTTCCGCTTCACATGGGATATGATACCCAAGACCGGGATGGGAACGAAAGATTTTATTGCCCCTACCAGCTTTGACTTCCGCCAGACCCGGCTGTTTCGCATGGGCTCCACTTGGGGAGCGGCCTCCTATATGCAGATTATGGCCTCCGAACTTTCCGACAAGCTCCTTGCCGAGCTGTTGGAGGTAGACGCTGAAATGACCATTACCATGCACATTCAGACCGTCGATCAGGCTAAGGCCATCAAAACCATCAAAGGGAAAGTCAGCGACATTGACAAGATGAAGGTGGAGGAACAGAAAAAAGCCGTCCGAAGCGGTTACGACATGGACATTCTTCCCCCTGACCTCGTTACTTTCAGTCAGGACGCCAAGAACCTATTGAATGATTTGCAGAGCCGCAACGAGCGAATGTTTCTTTTGACCTTCCTTGTGGTAAATACCGCCGCCACCCGCCGAGAGTTGGACAACGACCTGTTCACCGTATCAGGTATCATGCAGAAGTACAACTGCCTTTTGAAGCGGCTGGACTTCCAGCAGGAGCAGGGCCTTGTGTCCAGCCTGCCCCTCGGCTACAACGGGATTGAGATACAGCGTGGCATGACAACCAGCTCCACGGCTATTTTCGTTCCGTTTATGACGCAGGAGCTCCGCATGGACGGCGAGGCCATCTATTACGGCCTGAATGCCCTTTCCCATAATGTCATCATGGCAAATCGCAAGAAGCTGAAAAATCCTAACGGGCTGTACCTCGGCGTTCCGGGGAGCGGCAAGAGCTTCAGCGGAAAACGGGAACTTGTGAATGTGTTTCTTGCCACCAATGACCGTATTATCATCCTTGACCCCATGGGCGAATATTCCCCGCTGGTGCGCCAGTTTGGAAAGGATGGGCTTGTGGTAGAGATTGCCCCCAACAGCCCGCATTTCATCAATCCTATGGATTTGGATTTGAGTATGGATGACGAGGTTTCTCCTATCAGTTTGAAATGCGATTTTATCCTTTCGCTCATGGAGTTGATTGTGGGCGGCAAGGACGGCTTACAGCCAGTCGAGCGTACCATCATTGACCGCTGCGCCCGCATGGTGTACCGGGATTTGCTTAACGACCCGGAACACGCACCCATGCCGACGCTTCAAGACCTGTATGACCTTCTGTGCCAGCAGAGCGAACCCGAGGCAAAGCGGCTGGCAACGGCCCTTGAAATCTATGTGTCGGGCTCCCTTAACCTGTTCAACCACAAAACCAATATGGACTATAAAAACGCCCGAGTGCTGTGCTTCGATTTGAAGAAGCTGGGCTCCGGGCTCCGCAAAATTGCCATGCACATCCTCAACGACCTGTCCAATAATCAGGTTTCCTACAACTTCTCCTGCGGTATTGCTACATGGTGCTATTATGACGAGTTCCATGTGCTGTTGCAGGACGAGCTGACTTCCAGTTATTTTGTGACTATCTGGAAAATGCTCCGTAAAAAGGGGTGTGTTCCCAGCGCCCTGACCCAGAATGTGAAAGACCTCCTTGCCAGCCGTCAGATTGAGAACATCTTTGAAAACTCTGACTTCATGGTGCTTTTGTCACAGGCACAGGGAGACAGGCAGATTTTGGCGAAGCAGTTGGGTATCAGTCCCCACCAGCTTTCCTATGTGACCCACTCCAATCCCGGCGAGGGCCTTTTGTTCTTCGGAAATGTGACCATTCCGTTTGTTGACCGTTTCCCGAAGAATACCAAGCTCTATTCCATTATGACCACCCGCCCGGAGGAAAAGGAGGCCCAGAATGAGTAAGGACGCTTCGGGACAGGTTGACCCGAAGAAAACAAACAGTGAGAAACGGGTAAAGCGTGGGCGGCTCCACTTCACTGAGGAAGAAGTGACCCGTCAGGCCGGGGAGCAGGCTTCGGGCCAAGTTGGCCCGAAGTCCCAGAGTACCGGGAAATTCAGGCAGGACGGCGAACGAGAAAAGCCGTCCTCCCGCTTGCGGAAGGAGGGCGAGGCCCGGGAAGATACCGTTTGCGAGGAACAGGCCGCCCGCAAAAACCAGAAAGACAAGCGGGAGAAACAGAAAGAACGAGCCGAGGCCAAGGCGGAACATTCCGCTGTCCGGCTGGAAATGGCAAAGGAAAAGCTATCCCGTCAGGAGCCGCCGAAGCCGCCCAGCCTTCCTAAACAGGCGGTCATGGCGGCGGGGGCTGGTGTGTGGGCCTATGGACACCGCAAAATCCATGAGGTCGAGCATGAGAATGTAGGCGTAGAGGGAGCCCACAAGACCGAGCTTCTGGCGGAGGTCGGGGCGCATAAGGTCAGCCGTTATGCCAAGCGGCGTATCAGGGAACACCCAGCCCGTCAGGTCAGGAAGTGGGAACGGCGAACAATAAAGGCCAATGCAGACCTCCACTATCAGAAAATGGTGCAGGAGCACCCGGAGCTAAACAGCACTTTTCTCTCCCGTATAGCCCAGAAGTGGAAAATCAAGCGGGAATACGCCAAGCAGGCCCGTGAGGCCGCAAGGCAGAGCGCCAAGGCGGCGGGAGCGGCGGCAACCACCACCGAGAAAGCGGCGGCCTATGCCGCTCAATTCGTGCGGCGGCATAAGGGCGGCGCTGTCATTATTCTGCTTTTGTTCTGCCTGTTCCTGATACTCAACTCCGTTTTCTCCGCCCTTCCATCGTTGGGTACGGGCATGATGAACGCCGTGATGGGGACTTCCTACACCGCCGAGGACGAGGATATTTTAGGGGCCAACGAGGACTATACCGCCCTTGAAAATGAGCTCCGGGAGAAAATCGCCAACATCGAGCGCACCCATCCCGGCTATGACGAGTACCGTTACCAAGTAGACGAGCTGGGCCACAATCCTTATGAGCTGACTTCCTACCTGATTGCCAAGCTCCGCACCTACACCCGGGAGAATGTGCAGGGGGAGCTCCGGGCCTTGTTTGAGGCGCAATACAAGCTGACGCTGACCGAAGAAGTGGAGATACGCTACCGCACCGAAACGGACACATGGACAGACGAGGACGGAACGACCCACACCGACACCTATGAAGTGCCGTATGAGTATTACATTCTCCATGTACGGCTCCAGAACAAGACCCTCCCCATGGTGGTGGGCTCCCTCTTGGACGCCGAGCAGAAGGAAATCTACGATATAACCTTAGAGCTCAAGGGCAACAAGCCTTATCTGTGGGATGACATTTACACAAGTGACGGAGGCAGCTATGACCCCGGAAGTGACTATACCATTCCGGGCGAGGCCCTTTCCGACCCGGCCTTTGCGGCGCTGATCTCGGAGGCGGAAAAGTATCTGGGCTGGCCCTATGTGTGGGGCGGCTCCTCTCCAAGTACCAGCTTCGACTGTTCCGGTTTTGTCTGCTGGGTTTACACGGCAAGCGGCGTTCATAGCCTGCCACGCACCACGGCCACGGGGATTTTCAACCAGTGCTCCTATGTATCACCCGCCGACGCAAAGCCCGGGGATTTGATTTTCTTCACGGAAACCTATGCCTGCGATGGCCCCGTTTCCCATGTGGGTATCTATGTGGGCGGCGGAATGATGATCCATGCGGGCGACCCTATTAAATACGCCAGTATCAATACAAGTTACTGGCAGGAACACTTTTACGCCTTTGGGCGCTTGAACTGATTTTCAGAAAGGAGCTATCCATGACCAAACTTGAAAAAATCGACAAAGAGCTGTCGAAGGCCCGTGAGAAAGCCGCAGAGTGGCAGACCAAAATCCGGGATTTGGAGAAACAGCGTCAGGAAGAAGAAAACAGCATGATTGTTCAGGCTGTTCGTTCTCTGAAACTGACGCCCGCCGAACTGGCTGAGTTTTTCAGCAATCCCGGTATTACCGCTTCGGGCCAACTTGGCCCGAAGTCTGACGAAGCAAAGGAGGATACCAAACATGAAGAATAAGTTTTTTCGCAGGGCTGCGGTTTTGACTGCCGCCCTGTTTTCTTTCACCTGCATGAGCGCCACGGCCTATGCCCAGAGTAACGAGCCCGTTACAGAAACCGAGCCGCCTGCCGCCGAGGAAACCACAACCAAGCCCTTCACCCCAGATGGAACGGGTACGGTGGTGGATAATGCCACCGACGAGGACGGCAAGGAGTTTTTTACGATTACCACCCCAAGCGAGAATATTTTTTATCTGGTCATTGACCGTCAGCGCATTGAGAACAATGTGTATTTTCTGAACGCTGTCACGGAAAAAGACCTTCTGGCTCTCGCAGAAGCAGACCCGGAGCCCGAAGTAACAGAGCCGGTTGTCCAGCCCGAACCTGACCCGGAACCTGTTCCCGAGCCGGAGCCTGAACCAGAAAAAGACACAGCCTTTCCTGTCGGCAATCTTCTGATGGTTGCCACCGTGGCGCTGGTGGGCGGTGGTGCGGCCTACTATTTCAAGGTCTACCGTCCGAAGCATGAAGCCGCTGGGCTGGACGAGGACGATTACGACTACGATAAAGCTGACCCCTATGGCGATATAGAGACTGAGGAAGAAACGGAGGACGAGGAATGAACTTTACCAACAGCCCCTACGAAAAGATGATGAAAGAGATCCCCCGCCCGGGCCGTGGCGGCGCTGACCGCTGTGCCGGATGCCGCTACTTAAAAGAGTGCGGCAACAGAAAAGGCCATTGCCGCAAGAAGTTTCGCCCCTCGGGCCAAGTTGGCCCGAAGTCCTGATGTGCCGGGAACTGACCCGTGACGAGCGAAAGGGTATCCGAAAACTGGTCACGGAGATGTGCGCCAATTATGACCGGGAGTATGGCTGCCTGCCGCTGGATTGTGAGTGTTATATGCTTGGCAAGTGTTGGACGGGGGCCTATTGCCGCTACTTCCGGGAGGCTGTTCTGCCCCTTGACCCGGTACTGGCAGCCTCTATCTGCGAGAATGGCCCGGCCCCGGACACCCGCCTGTGCGCTATCTGCGGGCGGCCCTTTCTCCCGGAGGGGCGGCAAGCCTACTGCTCCGAAGCCTGCAAGGCCGAGGGAAACCGCAGAAGGAGCCGGGAGCGCATGAGGAAAAAGCGTGATAAAAACAAGTAGCCCCGTTACGATTTACCTCTTGAAAAAGCCCGGAATATCAGGCTTTTTTGAAACACTTTTCCGGGCTTGAATATCCTAATACCTTTTGCCCCGGTTTTGACGGGTATTTCGTAACACTTCATAACCTCGGGCCAACTTGGCCCGAGGTCAGAAAGGAGGAAAACACATAGAAAGCAATCAAGGTTATGAGATTTTGAAATCTGTTACCTTTGACAATGGCCGGGGCTTCTCTTTGGGCTTTGACGAAGCGGCTCCCAGCCCCTTTGTCACATGGCAGTTTACCGAAACGGAGAACGGCCAGAAGGACTACTATTGGGGCCACTACCACAGTAGCAGCCAGACAGCGGAGAAGGACTTTGCCAAGCGTGTGGCCGATTACAAGGAACTGTTTGGTGTGCATGAGCGCACCGATGGCCATGAGCAGGCAGAGTATTACCGCTATTACTCTACCCAGCGGCCCGTTGACCTCGGCACCTTCCCGAAGCCGCCCGGAAATGCACCTGTGGAGATCATCAACTTTGACGAGCGGCGCACGGTGGAGGGCAGCACCATGCGGGCATGGGGCGAACTGGCCTATTTGAAGCCCCTGACGGATAAGCAGATGGACGATTACGAGCTGCGCCCTGCGCCGGGAAACCCTGACCGGGCAGCCCGGCCCTCCATCACGGCCCAGCTCAAGGAGGCGGCCCGCAGATTGGAGGCCCCCAAGGAGCCTGACAAGACCAAACACAACAAGTCCCATGAGGACAGATAAGGAGGAACCATGAACGAGAAGGACAATTATCTGCATACTGCCGAGCTTTCCGAGGAACAGAACGACAATATGCTGGACGGTATTTTAAACAACTTGCCGCTCTCGCCGCTTCCCAAGGGGCCGGAGAAAAAGGAACTGGACAAGGTGAAGGAGCCGCCCGCCCACAAACGTATCCGGGAACGGGAGGAACGCTGACGGCCCGGCGCAAGCGTGACAGGCACCTTCATGTGATGGTGACGGTGGACGAGCTGGCACAGATACAGGAGCGCATGGCCGAGGCGGGCATTACCAACGCCGGTGCTTATATGCGAAAGATGGCCTTGAATGGCTATATTCTCCATGTAGACCTTGCCCCTGTCCGGGAACTGGTTTCGTTACAGCGGCGGTGCGCCAACAATCTCAATCAGGTGGCTGTCCATGCCAACACCTTCGGCGTGTACCCGGAGGAGATTGCCGGACTCCAGCGGGACTATGAAAAGTTCTGGGGGCGGGTGTCTGATGTGCTCATGGAGCTGTCTGCGCTGGTGGAAAAATAATTTGGAGGGGTGCGGCCACATAAAGGCCGCACCCCTCCTTTTTTTCATAGCACCTCTAATGTTGCTAAGTATTCACGGAGTTTTTGAATGATAGTGTCTAAGTCGGATTGTATTTCTTGAGTTCGCCTCCAGACTTCTTTGTATTCCTCTTTACATTCCATTACATAGTCATTTGCATCTGGCCTTAATCGGAAATCTATAAAATCGCCTAACTGCCGTTTGCTTTTTTCTTCCAAATTGCGAAATAGCAAATACACTTCTTCTGATATAAAAGGGGCATTAGCTGCAAGGGTGTCCTGAAACACGACTGTTTTTTCAAGCGCCGTATCATATCGTCCTTTGTATGTCTCGTAATCATTGCGGGCATCCCGAGTGAAACGAGGAAACAACTGACTGATTTCTTTTACCATAGTGACTGCTGTTACAGATAACTGACGATATATTCCAAACTCTGCATCAAATCGTGTTTTGCTTACATAAGACCTATTTTCTAGTTTACTCTTAAACGACTCCAGTTCTTTACTCAGTTTAAGTTCATACTTTTTTTCCAGTTTGTCAGCAATTTTATCAGCGGCGAATTTTGTTACTCCCGCGATTATTGCACCAGCCCCGCCAAAACTGACTATTACTGCGGCGCTAGTTTCAAGTATCGTATTCCAATCCATATAACTTTCTCCTCAAAGCATGAATTGCAACCTCGGGGCAAGTTGGCCCGAAGTTGCAATCATCTGACTTAATATCTCGAATATTTCGAAACCAATGATTGAGATATGCCCAACATATCAGCAACCTCACGCTGGCGGTAACCTTCTTTAAGTAACTGCTTAACTTGCGAAATCAAGGCCTCCTTCCCAAGATTGGTCTCAAACGAAGCCTGTGTCTGGACCACGCCATGCTTTTCCCGTTTTACAGTTGTTGTATATTGATAACCGTCCTTTGAACCTGTAATACTAGCTGTGCCGGTTTTAGTGTTGATAGATGTCTTTACATTTTCCAGTCCTGTTTGAGAAATGAAATTTTCTAAAGTTTGTAGGGCACCTACTTGCCCTTTTTTCACCAAATTACCACTCATGTTTTATACCTCCGTAGTATTATAAATTTCTAATTTTGATTATATCATAATATTTCAATTCAGCACTGTCAATATGTTTTAAAAAAACAGACAAAATTTACTAACCGTCTGCAACATTGTTGCCCCTGCGCCCGCATGGTAAAATATAGGTAGAAAGCTAGAAAGGAGCTTAAAGATATGAGACTTATATTAAAACTGATTGCTGCACCGTTTATCGTTTTGCTGACTATCCTTGTTACCGTTCTGTTGTTCCTGTTCTCTGTGTCCTCCTTCCTCCTGACTACGGCTTCGATTATTATGGCACTGTTGGGCGTGGGGCTATTCTTCATCAGTTACCCGGTGGGCGGCGCCATTTATCTGGGGATTGCGTTCCTGCTTTCGCCCTTCGGCTTGCAGGCGGTGACGGGCGCTGTTATTACGGGGCTGAACAGCTTAAACCTGTCTCTGCGGCAATTCATCACAAGCTGATAGCTTCGGGCCAAGTTGTCCCGAAGTAATATGGACGGCGGCCTTGCATGGCCGCCGTTTTCTATGAAGGGAGGGATTTTCTCTGGCAACAACTGCCTTGCTGCAACGCCACGCCAACGAAGGAGAAAGTATAGCCGAGGCTATTCGTGATTGTCTGGACTATGGGAAAAATCCTGAAAAGACGGAGGACGGGAAATACATATCTTCCTATGAGTGCGACCCGGCCACGGTAGCCGCTGAGTTTCTTTTGGCAAAGGCCAGCTACAAGGCCATGACAGGCCGGGAACAAAAGAAGGGTTCTGATGTGCTATGCTATCAGATCCGTCAATCCTTCTATCCCGGAGAGATTACGCCAGAAGAAGCAAATCGGATAAGTTATGAGCTGGCTATGCGCTGGACGAAGGGCCGACACGCTTTCATTGTTACGACCCACACGGACAAGCAGCATATCCACTCACACATTTACTACAATTCTACTACCCTTGACTGTACCCGGAAGTTTCGCAACTTCTGGGGCTCGTCCTTCGCCTTGCGGCGGCTCTCTGACCGTCTGTGTCTGGAAAACGGGCTCTCCATCGTGGAAAATCCCAAGCCCCGGAGCAAGGGCAAGTTTCGCAATTATGGGGAGTGGCAGGCCGGACAGAAAAAGCCGTTGACCTATCAGGACAGACTGCGGGCCACCATTGATACCGTTCTTGCCAAGAGGCCCACCGACTTCCCAGCGTTCCTCTCCCTGATGGAGCAGGCGGGTTATGAGGTCAAACAACGGCGGGGTGCAATCAGCTTTCGGGCTCCCGGTCAGGAGCGGTTTACCCGCTTGCGCTCTGATACTCTCGGGGAAGGTTACAGCGAAGTGGACATACGGGCCGCCTTGTCAGGCTCTCGCCAACGGCCCGGTCAGCCTCGCCCAAAAATCAGTCTGGCTATTGACATTCAATCCCGGCTCCAAGGAAAAGGCCCCGGTTATGAGCGATGGGCCAAGGTGTTCAATCTCAAACAAATGGCCGCCGCCCTTGCTTATTTGCAAGACAACGGCTTGACGGATTATGAGCAGTTGGAGCAGAAGGCCACAGCGGCCACGGAGCGTTTTCACAAGCTGTCTGACCAAATCAAAAGCACCGAAGCGGCCCTCCATACTAACATGGAATTGAAGGCAGCAACGGTGCAGTATGCCAAGACCCGGCCTGTCTTTGAGAAGTACAAGGCCAGCAAATACAGTAAGAAGTTTCTTGCGGAGCATGGGGCGGATATTGAACTTTACCGGGCGGCCTGTGCCGACTTCAAAGCCATCCTCGGCGGGGCCAAGCTCCCCAAGATGGACACGCTCAAAGAGGAAGGCCGCAAGCTCTCGGAACAGAAAAAGAAGCTCTACGCCGAGTACTGCAAAACCAAGGCGGATATGCAGGAGGTCACGACCATCAAGGCCAACATTGACTATCTGCTGGGCTACTCGGAGCCGGGCAGAAAGAAGGAACAGGAGCGTTAGGGACTGTGACGCATAAGGAGCAAAGCGACGCTAACACTTCGGGCCAACTTGGCCCGAAGCGCCGGGTTTGGGGAGGCTCCCCAACAAGCAAATTTTCACAGACGGGCCGCAAGGCCGGGCTTGTGAAAATAGCTTCTGTGGCCACAGAAGCATTGCTTGCCATTTAGCGGAATCCCCGGAAAGTCCCCAAAAACAAGAAAAACGAAGGCCCTTTTTACTTGACCTCCGTTTCTCTGGCTTTTTGTAGTCCCTCTGCTGTGGCCTCCATGACCGTCAACTCCTTTTCGTCCATTGAGTTAAGCAATCTATCAATGTGCTGGCGGCAGTCGCTTTCGCTGTTCTGCCTGTCAGGATAAAAGAATTGGTCTACGGAAATGTCCAGCAAGGTGACGATTTGGTAAAAGGTATTCAGACTTGGATGCTGACCCCGGTTTTCAAAATACATGATAGAGCGTGGGGTACGGTCTACAAGCTGTGCAAGATATTCCTGCGTCCAACCTTTCGCCTCTCTTTTGCGCTTGATCTCCCGGCCTAATGCGTGGAAGTCGAGCCGTCTTTCATCTTGGTACATTCTCATATCACCCATATATTATTCTACATTTCGGGTTTGATTATGAGAACGAAACACAATTTTATGTTTTAGTAGTATTTTATTGTCCCATCGCATACTTGCACATAAATTTTTATTGAGTTAAAGTTTACAAAAGAGCGCAGAGAAAGCGAGGATTAAATTCTTTGTGTCAGATATAATGTCCATAAAGGAGGTAAAGGAATGGAATGGTTGAAAAAGATAAACAACGCCATAGATTATATAGAAAATAATTTGGATAGTGAAATATCCTACGATGAAGCAGCCCAGATAGCGTGTTGTTCAACCTACTATTTTCAACGGATGTTTACTTACATCACAGGAATTTCATTAGCTGAGTATATAAGACGCCGTAGAATGACACAGGCTGCTTTTGAGCTACAACGGACAGACAAACGAGTGTTGGAGGTCGCATTAAAATATGGGTACACATCCCCTACATCTTTTAATAGGGCATTTCAAAATGTACATGGCATTTCTCCGATTGCGGCCAAAGATATTGGAAGTACATTAAATGCTTATCCAGCTATTAAATTTTCTGTCCACATTACAGGAGGAAGTGCAATGTCATATCACATTGAGGAAAAGGGAGCTATGCGTATTGTTGGTGTGCGCGCCCCTTTGGTAGAGGATTTTGAAACTAACATAAAAAGTGTGCCAATTTTTTGGCAACATACTTTGACGACAGTACAATTTAATCAGATATGCAGTTTTACACATAAAGAACCAAAAGGTGTTTTGGGCATAAGCGTCTATCAAAATCCAAACAACATTTTCTATTATATTGCGGCTTCAACTGACGCTCTCGTACCCGAAGGAATGTATGAGTATGAAATACCTGCAACAACTTGGGTAATATTTGAAAACGATGGCTACTTCAAAGAAAGTGTACAAAGTGTATTTCGTCGTTTTTATACTGAATGGCTACCCTTTTCCGGTTATGAATATGCGGGATTACCTGATATTGAAGTCTATCCGGTTGTTGAGGATGGAACGATACATGGACATTCGGAAGTATGGATTGCAATTAAAAAGAAAAAGGAGAACACATAAATGTACCATTTAAGATTGAAAGGCGAACATTACCAAATGGGGGTTAAAAGAGGAACAATCTTTCAACGAGGCAACATATCGTTTCCACTTCATCTCGATACTTTCCAGTTAGAACATGGAAAGCAGAGCGAAAAAATACTTAGAAAATTTTTCCCAGAAGTATGTGAGGAAATAAGAGGTGTGAGTGATACCATAGGTGCCGATTATATATCCTTCATATCATGGATGTTGTGTATGGGGTGTTGTATGTATAATCTGGAAAATAATATTCCAGTTGAAATCAGAGGATGTACCGCTTTTGCTTACTCAAAGGATGGCAATATAATTTATGGACGCAATAATGATTTGCCTCCATATTTACGAGATGGTAGCAAAAGCGAAATCTACTCGCCTATAAACGGAAACCGCTTCAACATTACTACTTCCTCTTTTATTAACGGAGAGGAAGGGTTAAATGAACATGGTTTAGCGGTTGCTATGACTTTTGTTATGACCAGACTTGAAAAGATTAAACCGGGTTTCAATTCTTGTTTCATTGTTAGATACCTATTGGAAAAGGCAAATAATACTGAAATGGCTATGGCTTTACTTATGGAATTGCCAATAGCGTCTAACTGCAACATTCTTCTCGCAGATAAAAATGGGAAGATGGTTGTCGTCGAATGTACTCCAACTCAAAAAAGAGTTCGTGAAGCTGTGACATCAGATAACGGTAACATTGTATGTACGGTCAATAGCTTCACTTCTGATGAATATGCTCCTTATGACGATGCTAAGGGTGATGATTACGATTCTGCAAAACGCTATAAAGTCGTTATGGATAGCTTTATAGACAAGATTACTGACGATTATTTTGAAACCACTACACGCCTTCTCAAAGGCGAATATGGCTTTATGTGTCAATATGAAGATCCAAATTTTCAAACAGTTTGGAGTTCGATATTCAATCTAAAAAGTTTGATGGTATATCGAGCAGAGGGCGATCCACGAAAAAAGAAATTCGTAACAGACAGCAGGCTACACGACATAAAGTTTGGCAAATAGGATTTTCGCATACATAGATATGGGGCTATCGAATTTTTATATTTTATCAATCTGCCCAGCGGCAGAAAAGAAAAAAAGCCGCTGACAGGCAGGTACATTTCCACGCCATCATAACATATCCACAAGGGCGGCTTTGATTTTTCAGAGCCGCTGTTTCTTTTTGGATATTCAGTAACCCCACGGCGGCCCATAGGAGGGTGTCGCCGTGTCCATCTTACTTTCTCACAATTCCCATGACCTTCACCAGCTAAAAAAAGCGTAGCTCCCCCTCCGGGACAGTCTGGCTATGAAGGTACAATATATCAGTACAATTATGATAATGTAATTTCATGCGTCTACATAGCGTCTTGCTGTGCTGGCGCATTTCTTTTGCTTTGCCTCGGGCCAACTTGGCCCGAAGTCCAGCCCCGGTGCCGCTCTCCGCCGCCCTCCGCTTCGGTCACTCGTCAATCCCCAACACCGAAACGGAGGTACACAATGAAGGAAATCAATTTGCGGGAATTTTACCCGTGGTATATGGAAGATGTTATGGTCGAAGTCACGGAAGAAGTTGCGGAAGAATTGCTGGCGGGTCAGAGGTACATTAAGGCCAGCCGCCGTCGTATCTATCGCAATAAGGCGCACTACTCGCTGGATGCCGAGGACGGCATTGAATATTCTGCTTGCTTCTCTAACCCTTCTCCGCAAGAACTGATCGAGCGCATGGAACGCTTCGAGCATATCTGCCATGCACTGAATAGTCTGCCTGACGCACAGGGCCAGCGGGTGTTTGAGCGCTATCTGCTGAACCACTCGGTCAAAGCGATTGCTGCCGCCGAAGGTGTGACGGAAAGGGCCATCAACGCCGCCATCCAGCGTGGCTTGGAGAACATGAAAAAATATTTGGAAAAAGTTCTGTGAGCCTATTCTTTTTCCCGTTCTAACTGACACGGTTAATGAGAGGATGAACCTTCCTCACACAACTGAATAGCGGGTAACTCGGAGTGCTTGGCAGGGAGCCAAGCAACAGGTACGCCAAGACTTTTCCATAAGGAAAACGAGCGACAACTACTCATGCCGCAGGTGGGGACAAGCCATCTCCACGGCCACGATCTGCAACGGGCCGCAAGGAATAAGTTGGCAACTTATTCGCTCCGATTTGCCGCACAATCCAGCGGGGACACTGACGGAAAAAACAGTTGTCTTGCGACAGGCCAAACATATAGCGTCAGCGCCCCCAGCTTTATAAGAAAGAAGGTCTTGACTATGAATGAGGAATGGAGCAACGACGCTTGCCGTGGCTATGTTATCAAAGCCATGGAAAACTGTGGGTTCCATGCAAAGGACATTCATCAGGTGCTCGTTGAGCTTTATGAAGTCTTTGATTTCTGCGCTGTTGAGGAGGCGGCGCACTACTACGAAAATTGGCAATATTGACCTCGGGCCAAGTTGGCCCGAGGCGTGGAGAAGAACGAAAGGACAGCACTCTTTGCCGGGTGCTGTCCTTTCGCTTTTCCCCACAGGGACAATGCGGGAAATGCTGGCAGTCAACCAACTACGCAAAGGAGGCTTCAATGGTACAATCCGTTACTTATCAGAGTGAAACCAAAACCGTCCATTTTCAGGGGAAAAGCATTGTGCTGGAAAGTCTTACGCCGGTACTCTCTCCGAAGGAAAAGGAAAAGCGGAAAAAGGAGATTGAACGCTGTCTTTATGAGGTGTTCAGCAAGTACAGAAGGGCCAGCGATACCCCGGCCTGACCATCGACAACATTGTCCTTCGGGGCTATCAATGGTATAATATACTTGTAGGTTGGTAGCTCCATTCCACAGGAAAGGAGCCCAACATGAATATTAGAGAAGATGTAATTTATGCAAGACAATCCGTAGACCGCAAGGACAGTATCAGCATTGAGAGCCAGATTGATTTCTGCAAGTATGAGTTGAAAGGCGGCAGTTGTCGGGTTTTCAAGGACAAGGGTTATTCCGGCAAGAATACCGACAGGCCCGAGTTTCAAAAGCTCCTTGGCGAGATACGCAAAGGCAAGGTGCGCCGGGTAGTTGTCTACAAACTGGACAGAATAAGCCGCTCCATTTTGGACTTTGCGAATATGATGGAGCTGTTTCAGGAATACGATGTAGAGTTTGTTTCTTCCACAGAGAAGTTTGACACCTCGACCCCCATGGGCCGGGCCATGCTGAATATCTGTATCGTATTCGCCCAGCTTGAACGGGAGACAATTCAGAAGCGTGTTACAGACGCTTATTACTCCCGGTGCTTGAAAGGCTTTCACATGAGCGGTCAAGCTCCCTATGGCTTCGACTTGGAGCCAACGGTGGTTGAGAATATCCGCACAAAGATGATGGTAGCCGACCCCATAGCCGCAAGCCATGTACGCCTGATGTTTGAAATGTACGCCGAGCCCGAGACTTCCTTCGGAGATATTACCCGGTATTTTGAGGAACGGGGTATCAAAGTATATGGGAAGTCATTGACTCGTTCCTACTTATCCCAGCTCTTACGCAACCCGGTCTATGCACAGGCCGACTTGGAAATGTATGAGTTCTTCAAAAGTCAGGGTACGGTGGTAGTCAATGATGCCGCCGACTTCGCCGGGACAAATGGCTGTTATCTCTATCAAGGCCGGGATGTGAAGGAGGACAAGGACAAGAGCCTGAAAGACCAGATCCTTGTGATTGCGCCCCATGAAGGCTTTGTATCTGCTGATGTTTGGCTGAGGTGCCGCAAGAAGCTGATGACAAACACCACCTTCCAGAATGGCCGCAAGGCCCGCAACACTTGGCTGGCAGGGAAAATCAAGTGCGGGAAATGCGGGTACGCACTCAAAACGACCCACAATCCCTCTGGTTATGAATATCTCCGCTGTTCCAAGCGGGCCGACCACAAGGGCTGTCCGGGGTGCGGCACTCTCCGCAAGACGGAGTTTGAACAGTTCATTTTTACCGCCATGGGAGAAAAGTTCCGGGAGTTCAAGCTACTGCGGGGCGGCGAGGAAAAGGCAAACCCGAAAATCACCGCCTATCAGGTGGAGCTTGCACAGGTAGAGGCCGAGATTGAAAAACTGCTTGATACGCTGACCGGGGCCAACGCCACCTTGCTGGCCTATGCCAACAAGAAAATCGAGGATTTGGACAATCGCAGAAAAACGCTGTCCAAGGCGATAGCCGACTTGTCCGTTGAAACGCTGTCCTCCCAACAGATTGAATTGCTGTCCGGGTATCTGGACGATTGGGAGAATATCAGCTTTGAGGACAAACGAAAAGCCGCTGACGGCCTGATTTCTTCAATCAGCGCAACCAGCGACTATGTAAAGATAGAGTGGAAAATCTGACACTCTTTCCACTCTATCAAACCACTTGTTTCTTTATACCGCTTGTAGCCCCTTGTACACCGTTGCTTCCCGGTGACGATGATAACGGGCTTTTCGTTCATATTGCATTCTCCTTTTTATTCTAGCTCTTGTGTGATGTTTTGCTCCGACGGGAGCAGAATGTCCAGATTTCGTTTGATGGTATCGTACTCCTTCGCCTGCCGCTTGGCGGCGGTGTACTGTGCGTATAAAGTACCCTTCCGCACAGTCAGTTCCGATAGCTCGCATTCCAGCTTTTCAGCGGAGGGCAGCGGGACTGCCCCCAGACGTTTAAGCTCCCGGACAGCGGCTTCAAAAAGAATGATCTCGCTTTCGTGTCCACGAAGGAATTTTTCCTTATCCCCGGATTTTCGGTAACGGTTATAGACCGGGCGGCATTTCCGGTAGGTGGCGGCGTATTTTGCGATCAAATTCAGCTCCGCGATTCTGCCCTCCACCGCCTTGATGGAGGCGAGCGAATCGTCAATAGCGGCATTCAGCTCCACAAACCTGCTACCTAGTGCCTCATAGCTGTCAATGCCATGCTCTGCCAGATAGTTTAGGGTTTTGGCACCTTCTTTCAGCTTTTGGAGCTTCGCCCAGTGTTGCAGCCCAGGACTTTGATTGCCCTGGATGACGGCAATTCGCTGAATGCTTCCATCCAGGGCCTTTGTCCGTTTCGAGGGACGGGTGCGGCCCGCAATCCTGGCAGCCAGGGCTTCCTCCGTGTAATCAACACCAAGGGTTTTCAGCCTGGTAAACCGCTCCTGATTGGATGCCCGACAGGAAATGTATTTTCCCTGCCGGATTTCGTATCCTTCCTCCTGCAATCTGCGAAGCAGATCTTCCAGATTTATGCAGGCAGGAAGCAGCCGGTCAATGGTGACTTTCAGCTTTGCTTTATAGCTGGTGCCATTTCTAACCGCCTGATGCTCAACGTAACTCTTGCCCTTCTCCTGCCCGGGAACGATGACGGACAGGCCATGCTCCTTGCAGAGCCGGTCAGAGGTACGGCGAATCTCATAGTAGCTGCGCTTGTTGGAGTGATAGTGCTTGTGATCTGTGAAGCTGACAGCATTCCAAATCACATGATTATGGATGTGCCCACGGTCAATGTGGGTAGTCAGGACAAACTCATATTTCCCACCCAGAATCTCCTTCGCCAGCTCCAAACCGATTTGATGTGCTTCCTCCGGCGTTACCTCTCCGGGCGCGAATGCCTGGATCAGATGACGGCCCAGGTTCTCGCCCTTGTCAATGGCGTGCCGCCTGGTCCAGGCAAATTCGATGTCGGCAGTTTCGGCGGAGCAGCCGTAGGCAGAAACCAATAGACTACCGTCCGTCTTGGCCGGGTTGCAGATATAATCGATGGCGGCCTTTAGGGTAGACTTGATAGGATGCGTCTTTGTAACTGCCATATTTCATCCAGCCTCTCCCGGATTTCTTGAATGTCTGCCTGGTACAGAGAATCCCCGGCGTTTGCCCGCTTGGCTATCTGGTTGATATTGCGTCCAATGGCGGCCAGTTCCCCGGTAAAGGCTTTGATATCCGCGGTGTCCAGGTTGATGATGTATCCGTCAATCGCCATCTTCCGAAGGTACGCCCCCATCCGCTTCGCCGGGAGCTGGGACAGCTTCCCGTCAATGAGCTGTTTTTCCTCCTCCGTAACGTAGAATTTGATTTGAATATTTCGTTTTCTGACTGCCATCTACCGCCTCCGTTTTCGTCTAAGGGTTTGGGATTTGCCCAATAACAAATTTCGCAAGTGGGTACTCACTTGCTGTGCTTGCTACCATATCTTTTCCTTTCTAGGTATGTAATCCTTAACTTTCGCCTTTGGCAACCTGTTTCGTTATTATTATTTCAAACTGACTCAACTTTCCCAATAAGCCTTGCGTATTCGTGGATAACGCGACATAATGGCGGTGGGCAGAAGTATTCTGTCTACCCTCCTGCTGGGAATCGGCAATAAGTAAGGTTGGTGAACGAATTGTAGGTGCAGGCAGAGGAAATGATATTATCAGAGCTGATTTACGATTAAGAATCAGGAGGAATAACCATGTTATCTTTTGAAAAAATCCTGCAAGTCTTTGAAGATATACTCCGGCGAGACCCTCTGTATGAGGTTGTTCCCACCAGCCACGGCTATACGCTGCTAGGGTGGGATGAGCACAGACACCAGTGGTACAGCGCAGAGCTTTTGGAAACACCGGAAGATATGCTGGATGCTTTGCTGGGCAATTATTCCAGCAATCTGGAATTACAGTTTACTGGGGGCGAGCGGGACGATCTGACGGAGCAGGAGGAAGAAGAAATTGAAGCTCGGTGTAGGCGGCTCCGAGAAAAGTGTTTATCAGAATAATACGGGTAGCAAACGGAGGCCACGATTGTGACCTCCGTTTGCAATGCAAATACCCATTAGATTCTGTCGCATCCTTGCATTTGTCTGGCGAATGCGACATAATAGGAAAATAATACTCTCCCATTGAGAGCAAACAAATTTTGAAAAAATCTTTTGGGGTGTGTTTTTTTCGCACTCTGAATCGTTAATACAACTAGAAAGTACTTTCTACAGCGAGAAAGGATGGTGAAATGTGGACCTAGATTTCCTTATCCTATATCAAATGAAAAATGGAGACAAGCAGGCTGTTGAGCGGTTTGTACGAAAGTATTATCCAGATATCCTTCGATACTGCTATCTACATATTTCAGACCGAGATTATGCCGAAGATATAACCCAGGAGACCTTTGAACATTTTTTCAGCACCCTGAATCGCTATCAATACCGCGGGAAAACCAAAAACTATCTGTATACCATCGCCGCCAATCTCTGCCGGGACTATTACAGAAAACGCAGAGACATACCAATGTCGGAAATGCCTGAACAGTCTGTGGAGCCCATCACATTGGCTGAGGAAAAACTGGATGTTGGTACTGCCTTGAATCGTTTGCCAATAGAACTTCGGGAAGTGACAATCCTGTATTACTACCGTGACCGAACGCAGAAAGATATTGCAGAAATTCTAGGCATCAGTCAAACGGTGGTTCAGCGCAGATTGGAACGAGCTAAAAAACAGCTTCGTATCTTTCTTGGAAAGGGGGACGAATTATGAAACACGTAAAAAAAGATCCGCTGCTGAGTAGCGGGCTGTTCAGGGAGCCAAACATTCCAGTACGAGAAGAAAAGGTTTTACAGACCATTCAAAGTTCGATGCAGAAGCTGGAAATGTCCCAGCTTGAGCAGCCCCTTGATATCTGGGAATTTCTCTATCTACAAAGCCGATTTATAAAGAAATACTGGTGGATCATGCAGGCCGTACTATTAAGCGTTTTGTACTGGTATGTCCGGCACCTAGGAGAAGCGCAGATGATCCGGCAGGTTCTTGGGATTGGGGCACCGCTGTTTGTGATATTGGTCATTCCTGAGCTTTGGAAAAACAGTAGCAACAACGCTTTGGACGTTGAAGCAACCACCATGTACACTTTGCAGCAGGTTTATTCGGCGCGGCTGGTGCTATTTGCCGGAGTAGATCTTCTTTTGCTGTCACTGTTTTGTTTGGGTACAACGGCATCAAAGTGCCTGTCCCTCTGGGAGTTTGTAACGCAATTTTTGATGCCGATGAATGTGACTTGCTGTATTTGCTTGACTTGTCTATATTGCCCAAGCGTGGGAAACCAAAGTTTTTCACTGGTGCTGTGCCTGCTCTTTGCAATAATGTGGCGGGACATTGTTCAGGATGAGCAAATCTATAATGCAATCACCGTACCGACCTGGGCTACGCTGCTTGTTCTGTCGCTTGTATACATGGGATATTGCATATTCCGTGGTCAGCGAAATTGGAAGAAATTATTGGCTGTGCGACTGGCCAGAAATGAAATATCGTAGTTATGAGGTGTTTGAAAATGCGTAAACATACTTTCTTGCTCCATTTACTTCTCACAACGTTATTTCTTATTGTATTGTCCGGTTGTGGAAAGGAAAATACTACAGGGGCAGTTGTCCATGCAACGGTTAGTGTTGATGTTTCCCCGGAAGCACTGAGCAATGTCTCTGTAAGTCTTCCGGAAGGGATGACCAGAGAAACCGTCTCCGATATCCAGCATGATTTCATCCAGAACGAAAAGCAAGTTGGTGGAATCGTTATTGTGGATATTTCCAATGAATTGCTGGATTCACCTCGCGGCGATAATCTGTTGAAGATCACCGGCATTTTGGGTGAGCAGCTTATGTCCCAGGAAAATCCTAATGAAATCGAATTTATCTGCGCAGGTGGCAATAAATTTGCATATATAGAAATTTTCACCGGTAGTGGTGAACAAATTCGCTATTGCCACTACCTGTTCCGTGGAGAAACACATAACTACGATGTTTGGTTTAACTACGGTTTAGTGGACGAGGAAACCATTGCTGAAATTATTGCAACGGTTTCCGCCGACGATATCACTACGGAAATAAACAACAGTGATATGTAAGGGGGGCATACTATGAAAAAGCATTTTAGATTTCTTTTGCTCTGCTTCATTTTTGCTTGCATGGCAATTCTTGCTGGATGTGGCAAAGAGGATGCAGGCTCTCTCAATACTCCTGATGTAATACAGCAGAGTACAGCTCCACAAGAGAAAACGGAGCAGTCCCAGGACACGGTTCCGCAGGAGCAGGATATTGATATGACCTTTGACTATGCACCAGGAAGCATGGGGATTTATGTGAAGGCTGATCCGAATTTGAAAGCAGACCCGGAAGTTCTGGATAGCATTACCATGACTCTATCGGACAAGAAAGCGGACTTGACCCGCCAGCGTGTATCGAATTGCCAGTTTGATTTCATTAAGAGTGAACATCAGATTGGCGGATTTGTGCTGGTGGATATTCCTAAGGAGATGCTGGAAAAGGAACCGGAAAGCTGGGAAGAATTTGTGAGTGTCGTGGATTACATTGCAAAACAGGTCATGCCGGACGTGTATCCGTCCAATTCTTATATCAGCGGCGGAGGACACCTAGATTTTGGCTTTGATTTACCATCTTACATGACCTTTATGATCCAGAACGACAACAAAGATCAGTATATACATAATATCTATGTTGGCGAAAAGTACGTCTATGATTTTTGGTTCGATACTGGATGGCTGGCAGACAGTGGAGAAACCATTATGTCCACTCTTTCCGCCGAAGATATCAAACCAGATCTAAATCAATCTGATTCCTGGTCCATACATGATTTCCCAGATTTTCCGGGAGAACCTAACCGTTAGGATGTGTGCTTTGATACCACCTAGGTACCACATTGTCAGCATTAGGAGGAATCATTGTTAATGGAACTGAAAATAACCAATCTCACAAAAGATTTTCGAAAGACACGGGCTGTAGATGCAGTAAACTATACCTTTCACAGCGGTGTGTACGGCCTTTTAGGTGTCAACGGTGCAGGTAAAACCACTTTGATGCGGATGCTTACGACTCTCCTGAATCCCACGTCCGGTGAAATTACATGGGATGGAGAAGATATTTTCAAGATGGACAAGGAATACCGAAAGCTGTTGGGGTATCTGCCTCAGGACTTCGGCGCCTACCCGGATTTTTCCGTTCAGGACTACCTGATGTACATCTCCACCCTAAAGGGCATCAAACCGGCGGCGGCCAAGGCACGAGTCAAGGAGATGCTCCACTTAACGGGCATGGCTCAATTCAAAAGCAAGAAAATGAAATCCCTATCCGGCGGTATGAAACGCAGGGCTGGGATCGCTCAGGCGGTATTGAATAATCCCAAGATTCTGATACTGGACGAGCCCACTGCTGGCCTCGACCCCAGCGAACGAATTCGCTTTCGCAATCTCATCAGCGAGCTGGCTGCAGATCGGATCGTGCTGTTGTCTACTCACATTGTCTCGGATGTGGAATCCGTGGCAGGTCAAATCCTTTTGATGCAGGAAGGAAGATTTGTGGTGACGGGAACCATGGAGGAGATTATTGCCTCCTGCCCGAACCGAAGCTGGATTTGTGATGTTCCAAAGGATCAGGTGCTGGCCTGTCACCAGAAGTACCGGGTGGCCAATGTGAAGACCTTGGCAGATCACGCACAGCTGCGGATTCTGTCTAAGGATGCGCCTATGTCGGGAGCCGTCCCGGAGGACACCTCCCTGGAGGACGTGTTCCTTTCCTACTTCGGTGAGAAATCAGGTGGTGAAGATGGCAATGGTATGGTATGAGATCAAAAGAATCCTACTAAGACCAAGCTGTCAGATCGCCCTGCTGCTTTTACTGCTCATGTCCGGACGGTTCTGCATCCAAGTGATGTGGGGAACGGAAAGCGCAGTTTGGGTCAATGACGAGGGGAAGCAGGAGACTGGTTACGCCGCGATGCAAAAACTCCGTGCTGCGCAGAAGGAATGGTCCGGTACCCTGGACCAGGAGCTGCTGGAAAATGTGTTGGCAGAATTGAAACAGGCTGAAAGTGAAGGGGAAGCCCACCCGGAAGACCCGGATTATGCGTTTAAGCGATGTCAGGGACTGCAGCACATTCGCTCTTTGATGAATCAGGCATTCAAGTCGGACTATATCTGGAAGTACGAAGATTATTATCTGACGGAGACAGTGGATGAAAAACAGCTTTCCAATTTCTATGAGAATCGGGTGACACAGCTGAGAAATTGGCTGTACGATGAAAACAGCGTGGCATATTCCTGGTTTTCAGAGGCAGAAAAACAGTATCTGATCCGTAATTATGAATCCCTGGAGACGCCCTTTGAAGTGGACTACACGACAGGCTGGGACATGGCGTACCGCGTCAGTTATTACATCATTTTGTACGGCAGCATATTCGCCACATTCCTGGTATCCGGTATTTTTGCCAATGAATTCCGGTGGAAAGCGGATTCGGTTTACTTCAGCACAGCACTTGGCAGGAAGAGAGGTACCCTGGCAAAGCTGACGGCAGGATTCCTGCTTACAACCGTGGTTTATTGGGGCATCCTGCTTACGGTTAATCTGCTGGTTCTGATCTGCATGGGATTCGATGGAGGGAACTGCCCCATCCAAACAAATTATAAATATTGGAACAGTATTTACAATCTTACCTTCTCCCAGAAACAGTTGCTTGCCTTGGGGGATGGCTACCTGCTTTGGATGTTTCTCTCCGCCTTTGTGATGCTGGTTTCTGCGGCTTCCCGATCTGTCAGTCTGGCGGTCACAATCCCGTCCTTGTTGATGCTGGGTACGAGTTTTTTGGAACGCAATGGCTATGTGAATTCTGTGTCCAAGATTATGCTGCTTTTTCCCCATAATATGGCAAATGTGGAGTATGCAAGCAGGCATATTGTGCTGTATTCCGTCTTTGGCAATATTGTGCCTCCTATCACCATCCAGCGGGTGATGTATCCCTGTATTACCCTAGTGCTGGCGATTCTATGCTACCAGATATTCCGGCGCAAGCAAATTCGCTGAGAAAGGGGGTTGCTATGCTGGTACGTTATGAACTTCAGAAGGTATTCACCAAGCGGGCCAATCAGATTATTCTGATTTTGCTGGCTGTGCTCATGGCTTATAGCTGCGGGGTGGCGCTGATGCGGGTGGAATGGGTAGATGAGCAAGGCAATTCGGTAACCCGTCATGCCGCAGCAGTGAAGCTCCTGGAGGCGAGCCGGGAATGGTCCGGCCCCTTGGATCAGGAGTTGCTGGAGAAAGCTCTGGCGGAGCTCAAAGAAATTTACAGTTCCACCGAAGTTGATGCTCAATCCCAGGAAAGCAACTGGCTTCTGCGTAATAAGCTACAGGGGGTGCAGGAGATTGCGGATCTGCTGGGCTGGTCCTTTGTGGATGACTATGGCACCTTTGAAGAAATGATTGGGGGTTTACAGCCAGAGGATCTTTCCCGCTTCTATGCAAATCGCATAGAAAATCGAAAAGCATGGCTTTATGAGGACGAATCCTCCTGGGGATATTACAACTATTCCGAGGCAGAGAAGCAGTTTATTCTCAGCAAGTTTGAAGCATTGCAGACCCCGCTGGAAACAGGCTACCATGAGGGCTGGGTTCAGGCAATAGAGCAGCTCCCTACTCTGCTGAAATATGGCATTATCCTTCTGAGCTTTGTACTGGCGGGGGTTTTCTCCGACGAATTCGCCTGGAAAACAGACACCGTGTATTACAACACCTTGCATGGCCGCACGAGAGCTACTGCGGTAAAGGTGGGACTGGGTTTCCTGATAATCACCGTAGCTTATTGGCTGTGCGTCAGTATTTACAGCTCCATCGTGCTGGGTAATTTGGGAACCGAGGGAGGAAATTGCAGCATTCAGGTTCATTCCAACTACTGGAACATCCGGGAACAGATGACCTTTCGGCAATTCTATCTGTTGGCCATCGGTGCGGGATACCTGGGGTATTTGTTTATCGGCTTTCTCGTTCTGTGGATTTCCGCAAAAACCAAGTCTCCGGTGCTGGCGGTGCTGATTCCGTCGCTGCTGCTTCTTCTTCCGGGTTTTCTCCATGAATTTTACAGTCCCACCATGCGCCGCGTCATTGGCATCCTTCCGGACAAGCTGCTGGATATCGGTGAGGCAATTCAGTACCTTTATCTGTATACCGTCAAGAATCATGTAATGACTGCTGTACCCATTGTGCTGACGGTTTATCCCTGCATTACTGTATTGCTGGTTTTCCTGTGCTACCGGGAGTATCGGCACAAGCAGATTGCCTAAGAGCGCATTGCCTCCACTGGATTATAGTAACACTTCTTTGACTGTCAATCGATTATACAACCAGACACGTTAATGCAGGGTGATTGTTGTTTATGAATTAAGCCTGTTGAAAATCAGCCTCGTTGTATTGCGACAAGGGGAAAAATCACTGCAATTTGTGTGGTACCGTTATCGGCATAAGCAGATTACATAGGGCAATCTCTACCCCGAACTATCGAATCCTTTTATATCATTTGAAAAAGAAAGGACGGATGACCATGAAACGAATAGTAACACTGACAATTTCAATACTTCTCCTATTTGGCTCGTTATCTGCTTGCACACAAAGTATAGCAACTGCCCTTTCAGAACAGGAAAATCTACCAGAAGTTAACTGGTATTATGAGTTTTTTTCTGATAAGGATGATAAAGTCGCCGTAACAGATAATCAGACGGTATTGCTAAATAAAGGCATTGTTACAGTGAATCAGAGTGTTTCCAGTAATGGTTATACCATAGCCCTTGAATCAGCAATAAGTGATGGATACAGATCATTTTTCAAGTTCCGAGTAACTGCACCTACAGGGTCGATTCTCGATGGGGACCGATATGTTTTTGATTGCTCATCTCGAATTACAGGTAAAAATGGTGAAGATCTCAACCTCACATTTAATGCAGCGGGGGACGAAACACTAGAGGATAATATTACTGATAACGAAATCACGATTTTATACGAATCAACAACTGCACCTACAGAAGAGAGTGCAGGTATAATGAAACACGGAACAGTTTGTACAATCAGTATTTCAAAAATTAGTGAGTATCTTATAGTGGATGATGGTGCTGAAAAACGTCGTGAATTAGAAAAAGAGATTCCCGGAGAATGGGTATTCTCCATTACTTTTGATGAATCCACTCTTTTATCGGATGAATATGAATGCTTATCAACTCCTATACGTTATCCAGCTGAGCGTTACAAGAGAGAACATAGTTTTCCTGTCACTGTGCAGCTCACATCATTTAAGATTCGGGCGTTCGGCGGTACGCTTTGCTATGATAAACCGTTGACTGGATTTTGGGAAGGCATCGAGCTGGAACCAATGTTTGTTCATCTGAAAGATGGTACAGCAGTGGAAGCTCATTTTAGAACAGGTCAAAATAAAACAGATCATTGGGAATCTGTGTTTGAATTCGCAATACCAATGGCTGTAGGAGATATTGACTATATAGATTTTCCGGGTAGTCAGAAAATATTAGTTTCTACAGGCCATTCTTGAAAGAAGGACCAAGTTAATGACGAAACCAGACGGACAGCGCTGAACATATCATTATTGGAGGCACGATAATTGTGAATAGTAATCAAAACGAATCCCGGTGGATTCATTGTCCCATCTGCAATGGAAAGACCCGGACAAAGGTGTATGTGGATACTGTAATGTTCAAATTTCCACTGTACTGCCCCAAGTGTAAAACCGAAATCCAGATCGATATTTCACAACTGAAAATGACCGTAAGCAAATGAGCCAGACGTAGAACGCAGAGCCTGCTTTCCTGTGAAATCACATCACAGGGTAAGCAGGCTCTTTTCATTCAGACTATAATTAGTTTCCATTTCGTTTAAAGACAAATCGGAGAACGGAACAATCTATCCGTTTTTTTCGCCCATAGAAATAGCTCCGTCAATAGCTCCCTCGATTATTGGTAAGTATTCCTCCGGGCACAGTTTCAGCTTATGGCTGACACGCTGCCTCAGCTCACTTTCGTTCTGTATGACCGCCGGATTGAAATATCGTTCCATCGGTAAGCCGCAAATCCTCACGAGCTGTATCAGAACAGGCACGCTGGGTATTTTCCCAACATTTTCAATATCAGCAAGATATTTGACAGCAACATGTAGTGTTTCAGCAAGTGCCCTTTGCGTTATCCGCTTTGCTTTTCGTGCTGCTTTTACATCTGCTCCAAAGGTTTCAAATCCAGGACACTCTTCAATTATCGCCATATTTCATCACCCATGTACATTGTATAGTTCATATTCGCATTATGGGATGATGGAGTATGCGTTTTAACTACTCTTTATAGTTCTTCTTTTGGACTGTTCAAACGCAAAAATGTCACATTTCATAGATCTGCCCAGCGGCAGAAAAGAAAAAAAGCCGCTGCTGGGCAGTCACTTTTCATGCTTTAAATTCCCCCTTGGTGGCTTTGATTTTCAGAGCCGCCATTTTCTTTTGCGATTCATCAGGTTTGGTGGCTCATAGGAGGAAGCTGCCTTGGTTGTAAACTGCTGCCGTAGTCCGATAGGAGCATACCTGTCAAAAAAAGCTTGTCCCCCACACAGGACATCTGCGGCAATGAGGATGAACTATACGATGTAGTTGCTCTGCAAATTTTTCCATATTACGCCCATCCGGTAAGCTGCCGGTTGGGCGTTTTTCTGCGCCTTCCTCGCTGCCGCTCTCCACCGCCCCCCCATTCAGATTCCCAATAAAAATCTGAACGGAGGAAACACGGATGGGTATAACCACTGCAAATCATTCTACTTTACAGCAAAGAATATCAAATATTTTTCTCCCCAAAGGTTGCCGTTTTCCACTTTCACGGATTACCCCAGTGAAAGGGAGAAAAACGGCCACCCGCCTTCGCGGCTGCGAAGGGAGGTGAGAAAATGAAAGACTCCGTAGAGCAGCGCATTCAGAATCAGTTTGGCGGCTTTTGCACCAGGGTTTTGAAGAACGAAGCCAACCGTATTCATAACGAGTACGCAAGGCAGCGGGAACTGGAAAAGTCCTTGGAGGATATGACGCCGGAAGAATTGGAGCAGACCGCAGTCATGGACAAGTATTTCCATGACGACCATGTATTTGAGGTACTGGGCAAGCAGGTTGTTGTAACCGGCGATCTTCTGGCAGAAGCCATTGCCAAGCTGCCGGACAGGAAGCGGGACATCATTCTGCTGTCCTACTTCCTGGGACTGTCGGATCGTGAGATTAGCGAACATCTCCATGTTGTCCGTCAGGCGGTCAGCAAGCACCGTGCCGGTATTCTGAGGGAGCTGCGTGAGATTTTACAAAAGGAGGGATTTGAGTGGCTGTAGGCGTCAAAGCGCCCCTTCCGGCATCTGTCATTTTGGCAGCGGCCGATGGGGACGAAAAAGCGCTCAATGCTGTCCTCAGCCATTACCATGGGTACATCCGCTTTCTCGCCATGCGCCCGTTGAAAGACGAATACGGGAATGAGTTCCTGTGCGTTGACGAAAGTATGCGGCTCAGACTGGAAGCAAAGCTGCTGTACAGCATTGTGACCTGCTTTAAGGTACTGCCTGTGTAAAGCCACCCCCGGGGCGTGTTCTCCCTTTCCACACCCTGGGGCAAGGCTTTTGACAAAGAAAGCCCGGCGGATAATTCCGGCGCAGTATAAGGCAGACAGATACATCCCTTCTGTGCTGAGCCGGACGGCTGGTACGCCATGACCTCTTTGAGTGAGCGAACAATACCAGCACCGGAAAATGAGCGCGGTGGCTCATGGGCGACGATGCGCAGAAGGACAGGTACTCCCTTACAGCCACAGTCCGAGCGTTCAAAGCGTCGCAGGCAATGGGTAGGGCCCGGCAGACCGCCGGGGGGTGAAATTCCCGTGGCGCTGCGCCAGCAGCCGTCTGTTCTGCCCATTCGCATATCATTATCTTTCAAAACACTGAGAGGGAAATTATGAGTAAAAACAAGATGCCTGATAATGCAAAGCAGGCAAAGAATTGTCCTCTTGACCAAACAACGACCTACCACATAAACGGTAGGTCGTTCGTCGTTCAGCCGGTATTCAAACAGGAAAATGCCAATCCCCTGGGTGCGGTTTTGCTTCGCCTTATGTAGGCAGATTACGAAAAAAGTCTGTGATTTTTCTGAAACCGGCTGACAATCGCAGTCAAGCGCGGTATAATAGTTGCGTGAAGTAAAGAAAACGCAAGGAAATTTGTTGCTCGACTGCTAGAAAAGGAGGACTTATGAAAAAGTCGAACAACAAGAAAACACGCGACGTTACCGCGTTTATTTACCCCCGTCTATCGCGTGATGACAACCTGGAGGGGGAAAGCTACAGCATCAGCAATCAAAAGAAGCTACTGACCAAAACCGCCAAGGATATGGGCTATACCAATATCGTAACCTTCGTTGACGACGGTGTTTCCGGCGTTACCATGGATCGGCCCGGCTTTAATGAAATGATGCGTCAGCTTGAAGAAGGCAGGGCTTCTGCTCTGTTTGTCAAAGACCTTTCCCGGCTGGGCCGAAACTACATTGAAGTGGGGCGGTTGATGGAAGAATTCTTCCCGGAACACGATATCCGCCTTGTGGCGGTTTCAGACAACATCGATACCGCTGAAGGCGAAAATGAACTTGCTCCCATCCGTAACCTGTTCAACGAGTGGTACGCGCGGGACATCAGCAAAAAGCGCCGTATCAGCAATAAGATCAAGGGCAATGCCGGGGAACCAATGGGGCCGCCTCCCTTTGGCTACATGAAGGACCCGGAGAACCCCAAGCACTGGATCATCGACGAAGAAGCTGCCCAGGTAGTTCGGCGTATTTTCAGTATGATTCTGGACGGGTATGGAACGGAGCAGATTGCCACTATTTTTGAGGAAGAAGGAATCCTTACTCCTCGCGCCTATTGGCTGAAAAAGGGTGTCAAGAAGCCCGGAAAGGCAAAACAGCAGCCATCTACCAAGTGGAATGCCTCCACCATCGTGAATATTCTCGCTTTGCAGGAGTATTGCGGAGATGTGCTGAATTTCAAGACCTACTCCAAATCCTACAAAAACAAGAAGCGGATTCCCAATGACCGGGAAAACTGGGTGATCTTCAAAGACGTGCATGAGCCGGTTATTGATCGTGTGATCTGGGAACAGGTTCAGGAAAAGCGTGGCAAGATCCGCAGGCGGAAAGCCAAAGACGGTGAACGGAATATGTTCTGCGGTCTGCTGGTTTGCGCAGACTGTGGTCATAATCTGAACTTCCATTTCAATCAAGGAAATCACGACATCAAATACTTCAACTGCTCCAACTACAATAGCAGCCGGGGGACTTGTACATCGACCCATTACATCCGGGTGGATTTCCTGGAACAGGTGGTTCTGGGGGAAATCAAGCGGCTCACCAAGTACGCTGTGCATTATGAGGATGAATTCCAGCAAGCAATTATGGGCAGCACCCAGAAAACCGTTGAGCTGGAGCGGAAGCTGAAACAAAAAGAGCTGACCGCAACGCAAGCCCGTGACACGGAATTGGATGGTTTGTTTGAGAGGATCTACGAAGATAATCTCCCCGGCAAGCTGTCCGACGAACGCTTTGCCAGAATGTCCCAGCGGTATGAAGAAGAACAGGCTGGTCTTGCCGAGAAAATAAAAAAGCTCCGCAAGGAGCTGGACAAGCTCAGCAGTGAAGCCGTTTCTACAGATATGTTCTTGTCCACGGTGCGAAAGTACACACGAGCAAAAAAGCTGACACCCCGTATGGTAAACGAGCTGATCGATCACATTGAGGTCTATCAGGCTGAGAAGATCGACGGGGAGTGGGTTCAGAAACTGACCATCCACTACAACTGCATCGGCACCCTGTTTATCCCGGATACCGATTCCTTGCCTGTGCCGGATGTAACGGTAAACACCCGCAGAGGTGTATATGTCACCTACGAACCAGCGCAAAATGAGCAATAAAATAACGAGTGTTCTCACAGGATATCAAATCCTATAAGAACACTCGTTATGGTACGCCAGAAGGGACTCGAACCCCCGACCTACTGATTCGTAGTCAGTCACTCTATCCAGCTGAGCTACTGGCGCATACACTGCATCGCTGAGTGCTGAGATATAATAGCATATCGGGGTAGAAAATGCAAGGGCTTTTTCAAAAAAAGCCCTAATTTTTTTCTTCGTGCCTGGCTGCGGCAAAGAAAGCGGTCATGGCGGCCAGAATGGCGGTGCCGACGGCGGGGACGGCGAGCCAATTTGTGTCCGCAGCGGAGACCGGCGCGGCGGCGCGGAGGGCAGGGGAGGGATCCGGCTGCTGGGTGGGCAGCGGGGCGGGCTGGGTCGGCTCCGGCTCTGCCGGGTGGAGGGACGGCTCCAGATTTTCAAAGAAATCTCCCTCGCCGGTGTCTTCGCCCACGGTGGAGTAGTAGAGACCAAAGCTGCATGGGCTGTAGCGCTCCACCTCTGCCGCACGATCCGCGCCGCGGAAGTACCAGGCAAAATCCGCCTGCTGGCTGGCGTGGGCGGGGAAGCCCAGGTCGCGGGTTACCTCATAGGCGGTTTTGCCGCCGAAGGATTCCATGGGGATATCCCAGTTCATGATGATCGGGTTTTCTCCATACAGATGCAGGTAGGTCTTTGGTACCTGGTAGGCACCATATTCTTCCGCCGATTCCGGGAACTGGGCGGGATCGGCGCTGCTCTTTGCCGCCTGCTTCAGAAGATCAGATGTGAGCTGGTGCATTCCGTGGCCGTATTCCCCTCGCTCGTCGTGTCCCACCGCCACCAGGGGGCGGTAGTGGCGCAGGTTCTCCACCACGAAACCCAGAAGTGCCTGCCTGGAATAGCCCTCGGATTCATAAAATTCATAGGCGTCCTCCATGTCGAAGGTGTAGTAATCCGGGAACGCGCCGAACACGGGATAGTCCCGCACGCCCACGGCCCAGAGGCCATTGAGCATCTCGTGCACCCGGTAGGGCACCATATTGCGGTGGTCGGTGAAATACACCACCTGCACCCGCATGCCCTTTTCCGATGCGTACCAGGGGAGCAGCCCGGCAAAAAAGAGCTGTTCGTCGTCCCCGTGGGTGGAGAGCAGGAGCAGGTCGGCCCCGCCTGCCGGGATGGTCTGCCACTGCTGCACCCAGTCGGGAAGCGCCCCGGGCGTAAGGACGCGAAGCTCATTGAGCCTGGCCCCGCCGGAGGAAAAGGTCAGGCTGACGCTCTGGGGCAGCCGCCCCAGGGCGTGCTCCGCGTCCAGGTAATAGTGGAGCATCCCGCCGGTATCCACCTGAACGGTACGCTCGTCCTCGGTCAGCGTAAGCGTCCCGTAGGGCAGGTCGAACACCAGGTAGAGGCCGGAGATCCCGTCCCGCGCGCTCAGGGTGAGGCAGGCGTCCGCCCGCACGTCCTGAGAGGCCTCCAGCTCCATGTCAAACAGCGCCTCCCGGCGATGGATGCCTGTGGCGGTAATGATACATTCCTCTGACGATACATCCTCGGCCGCCGCTGTCCCTGCCATGAGGAGCAGCAACAGAAGCGGGAACAAAAGTCTCTTCATTTTTCTTCCTCCCCATTTAAATTCCTGAAAAAACCGCCTGAAAATATAAAAAATTTCCTCTGTGCCCCGCCCTTGACAAGGGGGTATTCTGCCTGTACAATAGCACCAGAATTGTCGAAAGGGATAAAAAATATGCAGGAATATGCCGTTCCCGCCGCTCTGGCGCGGCTGCTGCCGCCCTGGTACCGGGCCAACCGGCGCAGCCTCCCCTGGCGGGAGGACCGGGCCGCCTATCATATCTGGATCTCCGAGATCATGCTTCAGCAGACCCGCGTGGAGGCCGTCAAGGGGTATTATGCCCGGTTTTTGACAGAACTTCCAGATATCCGCGCCCTGGCCGCCTGCGACGACGAGCGGCTCCACAAGCTGTGGGAGGGCCTGGGCTATTACAGCCGGGTGCGCAACCTGAAAAAGGCAGCCCAGGTGATCGTGGAGAAGTACGGCGGGGCGTTTCCCGAAACCTATGATGAAATTCTGGCCTTGCCCGGCATCGGGGAATATACGGCGGGAGCGATCTGCTCCATTGCCTATGATCTGCCCACTCCGGCGGTGGATGGAAATGTGCTGCGGGTGTGCGCCCGGCTTACCGGCGACGAGGCATCCATCGACCTGCCGGAGACGAAGAAAAGGGTGCGTGCAGCTCTGGCTGCCATCTATCCGAAAAACGCGGGGGAGTTCACCCAAAGCCTGATGGAGCTGGGAGCGACCCTGTGCGGTCCCAATTGGAAGCCCCGGTGCGACGCGTGCCCCTGCCGGGCGATCTGCGCCGGTTTCCAGAGCGGGACGGCGGAGGCCCTGCCCGTCCGCTCCCCCAAGCGGGAGAAGCGCCAGGAGGACAGAACGGTATTCATCCTCTCCTGCGGCGGACGCTACGCGCTGCACAAGCGGGATGACAAAGGACTTCTGGCAGGGCTGTGGGAATTTCCCAATGTCCCCGGCAAGCTGGAGCTGCCCCAGGCACTGAGGGTACTGGAGGCCATGGGGATTACCCCCAGGGAGCTGGGCCGCCAGGTGGAGCGGAAGCACATCTTCACCCACATTCAGTGGAATCTGCGGGGCTTTTATCTGGAAACGGCGGGCTGCACCGGCGGCTTTCAGTGGTTCACAAAAGAAGAAATCAATGCACAGGCGGCGCTGCCCACGGCGTTCCGCCAATTCTGGGAGGAAATCGACCATGTTTGATTACCATATGCACTCCCGCGTCTCCTTCGACGGCCACGACACCGGCGCGGCGCTGGTGCAGGCGGCGGAGCGCGCCGGGCTGAAGGAGATCTGCTTTACCGACCACATGGATTATGTCCGCGGTGCGCAGGAGCAGACGATGATATTCACCGAGGAGGCCTACGGCGCGGAATATGACGGCCTGGAAAGCAGCTGCCTGAAGATCCGCCGGGGCATGGAATATGGCCTTTACCGGGATAACCAGACCCGGATGCGGCAGGATATCGCCCGACGGAACTATGATTTCATTCTTGGCTCCGTGCATTTTGTGGACGATATAGACGTTTATTTTGCCCCCTATTGGCAGGGCAAGACGGTTTATCAGGCCCAGCGGCGCTATTTTGAGGAAATGCTTGATTGCGTGCAGGCGAACGACGATTTCGACGTGCTGGCCCACATGACCTATCTGCACAAGGGAAAGGGCAGCCCGGTGAAAACGCCTCTTGCCTACGCCGATCACAGCCAGATCATCGATGAGATCCTGCGTACCCTGGCCGCCAAGGGAAAGGGCCTGGAGCTGAACACCAGCGGCGTGGATCGCTGCGGCGGCTATCTGCCCACCGCCGATTATTTCCGCCGCTTCCGGGAGCTGGGGGGCAAGATCGTCACCGTCGGCTCCGATGCCCACACCGCCGACCGGGTGGGGCAATACTGCCGGGAGGGCTGCCGGGTGCTCATGGATATTTTCGGCTATGTATGCACCTTCCAGGGCCGGGAGCCGATTTTCCACCGGGAAATGGACTGACGGCGCGGCACCGCTTTTGTGTATTTTCGCCAAGGCCCAATTACAAGACTTTGACCGTGAGAATAGACATATTTCTGATAACCAATTTGTATATTTTCAACGAACTGTCCGCCCCTTGTGGGCGGATGGTTTTTATAGATGCACAAATCTTGCTTTTTGGTTGACAATCGCGGCGGAATTCGATATACTATACCTTAGAAATTTATCAGATTGAACAAAGGAAGAGGGAAGCTGATTCCATGGTTCGAAAATGGGAGCTTACGATCCCGCAGCTGTCCGGCGATACGCCGCGCCGGGCTTATATCTACCTGCCGGAATCCTATGAGGCCGACACCCAGCGCCGCTATGGCGTGATGTACATGTTTGACGGGCACAATGTATTCTTCGACGAGGACGCCACCTATGGGAAGTCCTGGGGCATGGGGAAGTATCTGGACGAGGCGCACAAACAGCTGGTCGTCGTCGCCGTGGAGTGCAACCACCAGGGCTCCCGCCGCCTGGCGGAATACTCCCCCGTCAGCTTCGCGGAGGATTCCCTGGGCCGGATCGCCGGCAAGGGGCGCACCTACATGAACTGGATGGTGCGGGAGCTGAAGCCCTATATCGATGCCCATTACCGTACGCTGCCCGACCGCGGCAATACCGTGATCGCAGGCTCCTCCATGGGCGGACTGATGGCGCTGTATGGGGCCACGGTCTACAATGATGTTTTTCAGCGGGCAGCCTGTCTCAGCCCCAGCCTGTGGGTCGCGCCGGGAAAGCTGCTGGAGCTGATCGCCAGAGCCCGCATCCGCCGGGGCACCTGCATTTATATGGATTACGGCGAGAAGGAGCTTTCCAACCACGGGGGCAGCACGCAGGCGCTGCTTGCCGCCGCACAGCTGCTGATGGTAAAGGGCGTGAATGTGACGCTGCGGATCGCACCGGGCGGCTCCCACTGCGAAGCCTCCTGGGAAAAGCAGATCCCCGTCTTTATGGAATGTCTGGGCTTGTAGGAGAGAGCGTATGGAGATTCGTTATTTCAAGCATTACAGCGGCCATCTGGGCCGGGATATGGAATTCAAGGTCTACGGCCATGCCGGCAAGCCGGTGATCTTCATCCCCTGCCAGGGCGGGCGGTTCTTCGACTTTGAAAATTTCGGCATGATCGACCATTGGGAACCCTGGATCGAGGCGGGGCGCTGCACTGTGTACGCCTGCGACTGCATCGACAATGAATCCTGGGCGGCCGTGGGGGCGGACTGCCGCTGGCGCATTGAGAATCACGAGCGCTGGGTGCACTACATTATGGAAGAGCTGGTTCCCTACATCCGTCATCTCAGCGGAGAGCGCAACGGCTACGACCAGGGCATCATGACCTTCGGTGCGTCTATGGGTGCGATGCACGCGGCCAACCTCTATTACCGCCGCCCCGACCTGTTCGACAGCTGCTTTGCCATTTCCGGCTTGTATGACAGCGGGGAGTTCTTCGGCGACTATTGCGATGACTTGGTGTATAACAATTGCCCGGTGTACTACCTGGCAAACATGGCTCCCGACCACCCTTGGATGGATATGTACAACCATCAGAAATCCCTGATCGTCTGCGGCCAGGGCGCGTGGGAGGATGTGTTGGTGGAGAGCACCCGCCGCCTGGACACCGTGTGCGCCCAAAAGGGCATCCACACCCGGTTTGAGTATTGGGGCTTCGACGTAAACCACGACTGGCCCTGGTGGTTCAAAATGGTGGAAACCTATTTACCGTGGTTCTTTGGGAACCTCTGAATCAATCGTCTGCGGCTGGACAGCGGATCTTTTTCACCATCTGTGCGGTATCAAAAGTGGGAAATACATACAGTATTCCGCCGCTTTTGATACCTTCATCTGGTGAAAAATCTCTCGCTGCCAGCTCTTGCCGATTGAATCAGAGCTTCCCTGGGAACCTCTGAAAAGTGCATCACTTTCTGTGAAAGAGAGACCGATATGAAGAATTTTATTTTTATCTCCCCCAATTTCCCCGCGACCTACTGGCGCTTCTGCCGGGAGCTGAAGAACAACGGCATGCGGGTGCTGGGCATCGGCGACAGTCCCTACGACGAGCTGCTGAAGGAACTGAAGGATTCCCTGGACGAATACTACAAGGTTTCCTCCCTGGAAAATTACGACGAGGTATTCAGGGCCGTGGCCTTCTTCACCTACAAGTACGGCAAGATCGACTGGCTGGAATCCAACAACGAATACTGGCTGATGCGCGACGCCAGGCTCCGTACCGAGTTCAACATCACCACCGGCCCCAAGCTGCCGGACATGGCCAAGATCAAATTCAAGTCCGCCATGAAGGGCTACTATGCCAAGGCCGGGCTGCCCACCGCCCGCTATCACCTGGTGGAGGGGCTGGATGACGCACTGGAGTTTGCCAACTACGTGGGCTATCCCGTGGTGGTCAAGCCCGATGACGGCGTGGGGGCGAACAACACCTATAAGCTGCGCAATGACGACGATGTGCGCCGGTTTGTCAGCACCAAGGACGACGCCGTTTACATCATGGAGGAGTACGTCAACGGCTTCGTGCAGACCTATGACGCCATCCTCGATTCCCACGGCGATCCCCTGTTTGAAAGCGGCAACATCACGCCCCTTTCCATCATGGATATCGTCAATGAAAACGGCGATTCCCGCTATTACCTGGTCAAGGAGCTGCCCGAGCGGATCCGGGACGCGGGTCTGCGGACGGTAAAGGCTTTCGGCGTTACCAGCCGGTTCGTGCACCTGGAATTCTTCGTGCTGAACGAGGATCAGGAGGGACTGGGCAAGAAAGGGGATATCCTGGGCCTGGAGGTCAATATGCGCCCTGCCGGCGGCTATACCCCCGAAATGTACAATTTTAGCCAGGAGACCGACGTCTACAAGATCTGGGCGGACATGGTGGTCTACGACGCCAACACCAAGCCCACCGGCAATCACCACTTCTGCGCTTTCTACGGCCGCCGGGACGGCCGCACCTACCGCCTGGACGACTATGAGATCACCCTGAAATACCGCGACCATCTGAAAATGTGGGGCCGCATCCCCGACGCCCTGTCCGGCGCAATGGCCAATCAGATGTACGTCTGCACCTTCGACACCCAGGAGGAGCTTGACCAATTCTACAAGGACATGTCCGCTGTGTATTGATCCCTGCCGCAAAAACCGCAGGCCTCCGTTTTTTGGAGGCCTGCGGTTTTGTTTGCAAAATGGACATATTCTTTTTCCTTCTTGTTAAAAATTGAGAACACTTCTCGTATTGACATTTCCGTTCCGCCGTATTATAATGGCCCGAAAATGAGAGACCCGCGCTGTGATGCTGCGGCTTGGGAAGGATGGTGAACAATGATGACAAAGCGTAACCGTATTTTGGCCCTGGTAACGGCGGCGGTCGTTCTTTTCGTCATGCTCACCTCTGTGTTCTTCATTGCCGCAGAGGCTGGGCACGACTGCATCGGCGACGGCTGTGAGATCTGCTGCCAGGTCAATGCCTGCCGTGCTGTGCTGCGTGGGCTGGCGCTGGCCGTAATTGCCGCTGCTCTGGCCGCGGCGGCCGGTGCCGTCCTTTGCTGTGATTTTGCCGCATGGCAGGAGCAGGCGCGCAGCTGCACGCTGGTTTCTCTCAAGGTGAAGCTTTTGGATTAATTTTCTGATAAACAAGGATGCTGGTCTGCCGTTTTGGGGCGGGCCTTGCGGTGCTGCCGCCATCCTTGTATTTTTGTGCCCTTTTTAGCAAGAGCTATAATGAAATCAGAAAATAAATCTGGAGGTTTTTATTATGAAAAGAATTTTTTCGGTATTTCTTGCCGTTATGATTGCTGCCGCCGCGCTGTGCTGGAATGGGATTTCTGCGAAGGCAGCGGATGCAAAAAGATTAAGCGTCGTTACCACCATCTTCCCGGAATACGACTGGGTACGGCAGATTCTCGGCGACAAATTTTCTGATGCCGATGTCACGATGCTGCTGGACAATGGCGTTGACCTGCACAGCTACCAGCCCACCGTGGACGATATGGTGAAGATCGCAAACTGCGATCTGTTCATCTACGTCGGCGGCGAGTCCGACGGATGGGTGGAGGACGCCCTGAAAAATGCGGTCAACAAGGATATGAAGGTCATCAACCTGCTGGAAGTGCTGGGCGACTCCGTAAAAGAGGAAGAAACCGTTGAGGGTATGCAGGAGGTAGAGCACGATCACGAAGATGCCGATGAGCATGAGGACGCAGAAGAACACGAGCATGAGGAAAAGGCGGAATATGACGAGCACGTCTGGCTCTCTCTGAGAAATGCCGAAACGCTTTGTGAGGCAATTTCCGATGCGTTGCAGCAGATCGCCTCTGACAATAAGGATGCCTACGCTGCCAATACTGCCGCCTATGTTGAAAGACTGGCTGCGCTTGACACAGATTATCAGGCAGCTGTGGACGCCGCAACTTATCAAACCGTTCTGTTTGGCGACCGTTTCCCGTTCCGCTATCTGGCGGACGATTACGGTCTGAGCTATTATGCCGCTTTTGTCGGCTGCTCCGCCGAAACCGAGGCCAGCTTTGAAACGATCACGTTCCTGGCTGGGAAAATGGATGAGCTGAACCTGCCCTGTGTTCTGACCATCGAGGGCGCACAGCACAGGATCGCCCAGACCATCGTGGAGAACACTACCGCGAAAAATCAAGAGGTGCTGACCATGGATTCCATGCAGTCCACCACCTCCAAGGATGTGGCAAACGGTACGACCTACCTCTCCATCATGGAACAGAATCTTTCCGTGCTGAAGCAGGCGCTGGGTTAAGGAGGCAGACACATGGCTCAGTTTACCTGTCAGAATCTCTGCGTCGGCTACGATGGGAGGCCTGTTTTGCAAGACCTTAATTTTGAGGCCTGCCCAGGGGACTACCTGTGCATCGTAGGGGAAAACGGTTCCGGCAAAAGTACCCTTATGAAAACGATTCTCGGCTTACAAATGCCCATCGGCGGCAGAATTTTGACGGGCGATGGGCTGAGAAAAAATGAGATCGGCTATCTGCCGCAGCAAACGCAGGTACAAAAGGATTTCCCGGCATCCGTGAGAGAGATCGTTCTCTCCGGGTGCCAGGGACGCTGCGGCAGCCGGCCCTTTTACAGCAAGGAAGAAAAGCAGCTTGCGGCGGAAGCAATGGACAAGATGCAGCTTACGATCCTTGCAAAACGCTGCTATCGGGAGCTTTCCGGCGGTCAGCAGCAGCGGGTGCTGCTTGCCCGTGCGCTGTGCGCCACTCAGAAAATGCTGCTTTTGGACGAGCCTGTTTCCGGGCTTGATCCTAAGGTGGCAGCCGAAATGTACCGCCTGATTGAAAAATTGAATCATTGTGACGGTATTACCGTTATTATGATCTCTCACGATATTGCAGCCGCAGTCAAATATGCCAGCCACATTCTGCACATTGGGAAAACGGTTTTCTTCGGAACAAAGGAAGAATACCTGCAAAGCCCTCAGGGGAAGCTCTTTGCGGCACAGAAAGGCGGTGAGGAGCAGTGAGCCAGATCATAGAAAAGCTGACGCTTTATTGGGCGTATCCCTTTGTCCGTTATGCGCTGGTGGTGGGGGTGCTGATTGCGCTGTGTTCCTCGCTGCTGGGCGTGACGCTGGTGCTGAAGCGCTTCTCCTTCATTGGGGATGGGCTGTCCCATGTGGCTTTTGGAGCCATGTCTATTGCCGCCGTGCTGCAAGTCAGCAATAAAATGCCCCTGGTGATGGCGATCACCATCCTGAGTGCTATCCTGCTGCTGCGTACGGGCCAGAACACCAAAATCAGGGGGGACGCCGCTGTTGCCATGATCTCGGTGGGAGCGCTGGCCATTGGCTATCTGCTGATGAATTTGTTTTCCGCGTCCTCTAATTTGTCCGGGGACGTGTGCAGCACACTCTTTGGTTCTACCTCCATTCTGACCCTCTCCCGGGTGGAGGTCTGGCTGTGTGTCGTACTGTCTATTCTTGTTGTGGCGACGTATATCCTGTTTTACAACAAAATCTTTGCCCTGACCTTTGATGAAAGCTTTGCCAGAGCTGCCGGTACCAGGGTGGGGATGTATAATCTGCTGATTGCCGTGGTGGTCGCCGTTATTATTGTGCTGGCAATGAACCTGGTCGGCTCTTTGTTGATTTCCGCCCTGATTATTTTCCCTGCGCTCTCCGCCATGCGGCTGTTCAAAAGCTTCCGGGGTGTAACGCTTTTCTCTGCCGCGCTGTCCGTCCTGTGTGCTCTGGTGGGGATATTGACCGCCATTCTGGCGGGAACCCCGGTGGGCTCCACCATTGTGGCGGTTCAGGTCGCCGCGTTCGGACTTTCCTGCCTGGCAGGCGCGATTCTTGGAGGTATTCGTAAATGAAAAGAAAAATCGTTATCCTTTTGGCGGCGGCGCTGCTGCTCTCCGGCTGCGGCAAGCGCGTTGATGAACCCGTCCAGACGGCAACGGCCCAGACGTCCCAGACCGTCGCGGAGCCGGAGGCGGCCCCAGTCCCATCCGGCGAGGTGCTCGACCTGACAAAGCTCAGCAGCACGATGGTGTACTCCGAGGTGTTCAACATGCTCTCAGACCCGGATCGGTATGTGGGCAGGGTCGTGAAAATGAACGGTGTCGCTGCCTGCTTCGCGAACCCTCAAACCAATCAGCTTTACTATGCCTGTGTCATTGCCGATGCCACCGGCTGCTGCGCCCAGGGCCTGGAGTACGTTCTGACCGACGGGGAGGTATACCCGGAGCTGGACACCAGCATCACCGTCACCGGCACCTTTGCCCTGTATGAGGAAAACGGCTACAAGTGCTTTCACCTGGTAGACGCGCTCCTGTCTGCGTGACCGCAAATCAGAGCTTCCCAAATTGAGAGCCGCATGTGAACCGAAAAGTCCACATGCGGCTTTTGTCGTCAGAATTCCCCCGCGGCGTACATGACGGCGGAGAGGGCGCACAGGGGGGCGGTTTCGCAGCGGAGGATGCGGCGGCCCAGGGTGCAGATCTGCATTCCCGCGCTGCGGGCCTGGGCTACCTCGTTTTCCTCCAGGCCGCCCTCCGGGCCGGTGAGCAGGCTGACGGTGCCAAAGGGCGGGGCGGACAGAGCCATGCGCAGGGTGGTAGCGTGCTCGTTTTCATAAAACAGCAGCGCCTTGTCCGCCTTTGCCGCCCGCTCCAGCGCCTCCCGGTAGCTGCCCAGGGTGAGTACCTGGGGAATGCGGCCCCGGCCGGACTGCTCGGCGGCGGAGGCGGCGATCTTCTGCCAGCGCTCCAGCTTCTTTTTCAGACTTTTTTCGTCTGGGCGGGAGACGCACCGGGCGGAGGGGAAGGCCACGATCTCAAAGGCCCCCAGCTCCGTGGCTTTCTGGATCACGTGCTCCAGCTTGTCCGCCTTGGGGAAGGCCATATAGACGCTGACCCGCACCGCCGCCTCCGTTTCGCTTTGGCGGCACTGCGCTACCTCCAGTGTCATATCCGCTGCCCCCACCGCTGCCACGGTGCACAGCGCCTCCCGGCCCGCGCCGTCGCAGACCAGCAGATGCTCGCCGGGCTTCAGACGGAGCACCCGGGCATGCTGAAAATTTTCATCCGTCAGGCGCAGGGACGGAACGTCCAGCGCTTGACCGGGCATAAAAAATCTTGTCATTGCTTTCTCCTAGCCGTTCAGGCGTTCTTCCATGCCTGGAATGAGAACAGAACCAGAATCGGGAAGATCTCCAGCCGTCCCAGCAGCATGTCCAGAATCAGCACGATCTTGCTGAGATCTCCATACACGTCATAGTTGCAGGTCGGTCCCACCAGCTCCAGACCGGGGCCGATGTTGTTCAGGCAGGACAGCACAGCGGACAGGTTGGTGTCGATGGAGAAACCGTCCAGCGAGACGATCACAAAGCTGGCGAAAAGAATGATCACATAGGCGCACAGATATGCGTTGGTATTGGCCACCACCCGCTCGCTGACCACCGCACCGTTGTTGCGGATGACCTGCACCTTGCGAGGGTGGAGCATCTGCGCAATGCTGCGCCGCAGGCTCTTGAACAGAAGCAGCACCCGCGCCACCTTGATGCCGCCGCCGGTGGAGCCGGCGCAGGCGCCCACCACCATCAGGCACAGCAGAATGGTCTTGGAAAAGCTGGGCCACAGGTCAAAATCCGTGGTGGCAAAGCCGGTGGTGGTGATGATGCTGCCCACCTGGAAGGCCGCGTGACGCACCGTCTCGCTCAGGGAGGCATAGAAGCCCCGGATATTCCAGACGATCAGGGCAATGCTCCCCAGCACGATGCCCGCATACAGCCGCAGTTCCTCGTCCTTGAGCACGCTTTTGATCTGCCGCAGGACCAGCAGGTAATAGCAGCTGAAATTCACGCCGAACAGCAGCATGAACACCGTGGTCACGTTCTGGATATAGGGGCTGTAACTGGCCATGGAATCGTTCTTGATGCCGAAGCCGCCGGTGCCCGCCGTACCGAAGGCGGTGCACAGGGCATCCAGCACCGGCATCTTTCCGGCCAGCAGGAACAGAAAGTTCAGAACCGTCAGGGCGATGTACAGCAGGTACAGAATGGCCGCCGTCTCCCGCATTTTCGGCACCAGCTTGCCAACGCTGGGCCCGGGGCTTTCTGCCCGCAGCAGATGCATGGTGAAGCCCTGGCCGCCGCCCCGGCTGGGGGCTACGGCCAGCAGAAATACCAGCACGCCCATGCCGCCGACCCAGTGGGTAAAGCTGCGCCAGTACAATAGCCCCTTGGCCATGCTCTCCACCTCCGGCAGAATGGAAGCGCCGGTGGTGGTGAAGCCGGATACGGTTTCAAACAGGGCGTCAATATAGCGGGGGATCGCCCCGGAGATGCGGAAGGGCAGCGCGCCCACCAGGCTGAGGATAAACCAGCTCAGGGCCACACACACCATGCCGTCGGTGGCGTAGAAAGCGCTGCGGGCATTGCGGCAGAGAAAATACAGCGGCACCGCCAACACCGCGATCAGCGCCAGCGTCACCACGAAGCCGTGAACGGCGGCGCTCTCGCCATAGCCCAGGCTGATGAGCAGCGCGGGGATCAGAAACAGCCCTTCGATCAGAAGCAGCTGGGCGGTAAGCCGCCCCATCATTTTGTAATTCATGGAGCCTCCTGATCACGCGAAGATGTCATTCAGCTGGTACAGCACCTCGCGCCCGTTGGTGACCACCAGCACAATGTCGCCGGGCTGGAACACGGAGTCGCCGTTGACCAGCTTGGGGGCCGCGCCGTGGGAAATGGAAACCAGCAGCACGTTGGGCTTCAGCTTGATCTGCTTCAGCGGCTCTCCGCAGTGGCGGGTGTGCTCGTCCACCTGGAATTCCATGGCCTCCGCCTGGCCGTCGGCAATGGAATGAACGGTGAGGGCCGCGCCGGTCTGGTTCTTCATGGCCCGGACGTAGCGGGCAATGATGCTGCTGCAAAGATCCTTGGGGCAGATCACGCTGCCCAGGGACAAGCTGTCAATCAGGCTGCGGTTGTCGGCGTTGCCCAGGCGGGTGATCACCTGGGGAACCCCGCAGCTGGCCGCGTACAGCGAGACGATCATGTTCATCTCGTCCAGCCCGGTGCAGCTGACCAGGGCGTCGTACTGGGCAAGGCCCTCGCTGAGGAGAAGGTCCTGGTCGCTGACATCGCCGTGGATAATGTCCGTGCCGGGCAGCAGGGCGCTCAGCTCCTGGCAGCGCGAAAGGCTGGATTCCACGATCTTGACATCCATGCCCTCTTTTTCCAGCCGGGTAGCCAGGTAGTAGCCCACCGTGCCGCCGCCGCAGATCAGCACCCGGCGTACCCGGTGGGAGAGAATGCCCAGACTGTTCAGCAGAGTGGTCAGGTTTTCGGAAAGGGCGGTGACGAAAATGCGGTCGCCCTCCCGCAGGGTGAAATCGCCGCCGGGGGCGATGGCCGCGCCGTTGCGCAGCACGGCACATACCAGCACCTTGCACTTGATGATGCTGCGCAGGTCAACGAGCTTGACGTTGCGCAGCTTGCTCCCCGCGTCCACCCGCAGCTCCACGATCTCCATCCGCCCCTTGGCGAAGGTGTCCCGCCGCAGGAAACCGGGGTACTTCAGCAGCCGGTGGATCTCCGTAGCGGCCTGGTTTTCGGGATTGATGACCATGGAAAGGCCGAATACGTCCCGCATGCGGTATGCCTGCTCGTTGTACTCCGGGTTGCGGATGCGGGCGATGGTGTGCAGCCTGGGGTTCATGGAGTGGGCGGTGGTGCAGCACAGCAGATTGATCTCATCGTGATTGGTCACGGCGATGAGCAGCTCTGCCTCCTTCACGCCGGCCTGACTGAGCACCGCCATGGAAGCGCAGTTGCCCTCCACCGAGATCACATCGTACCGTTCCACGCTGGCGTCCAGAACGGTGGAATTGTAGTCGATGACCGTGACATCGTGGCCCTCGGCAGTGAACTGCCGGGTCAGCGCAATTCCGACCTTGCCGTCTCCGGCAATGATAATCTTCATAGCAGCCTCCATTTGCATAAATTGCAGCTATTATAGCAAATCGTCCTTGGTTTTACAATGGGGCAGCATCTATTTCGTCAGAATTTCCACCGCCGCCTGGATCTGCGGATCCTCCGACGGCTCCAGGTTGCCGTAGGCAATGGCGGTGCGGGTGACGTCGTCCACCTCCACCTGGACATCCGGCTGGATGCCGGTGCCGATCAGGCTCTTGCCCTGGGGGGTGAAGTACTTGCCCACGGAAAGACCGATGGCAGAGCCGTCCTTCAGCTCATAGGTATATTGGAAATAGCCCTTGCCGCAGGTAGGCATGCCTACTACGGTGCCCGCGCCGTATTCCTGGATGGCGGCGGGGAAGAACTCGGCGGCCGAGTAGGAATCCTCGTTGCACAGGACCGCAATGGGCATGTCCAGGTAATCGGCGTCGGATTCGTCCACGCTCTCCCGCCCGGCGTAGTCCACGGTGCGGAACAGCGGTCCCTCCGGCAGCAGATAGTCCAGCACCTTCACCAGCTCCGAGGCGTAGCCGCCGGGGTTGTTGCGCACGTCAAAGATCAGGGCCTCCGCGCCCTGCTCCCGCAGTGCCTCGATGGCGGCAATGGTCTCCTGAGCGCAGCGCTCGTCAAAATTGTGAATGGCGATCAGGCCGATACCTCCGTCCAGCATCTGGGAGATAACGACCTCGGTGAGAATTTTTGTCCGGGTCACCGGGAAGGAGAGGGTATCCTCCCCCCGCTTTACCTCCAGGGTCACCTGTGTTCCCTCCTTGCCCCGGATGATCTCCCGCAGGGCGGAGGTGGTCAGCTCCAGCACACTCTGGCCCTCGGCGGATATCACGATATCCCCGGCCAGCAGTCCGGCCTCCTGGGCTCCGCTGCCGTTCTGCACGGCGATGATCTGGAAGCCGCTGCCGTCCTCTGCCGGGGTGATGGTGATGCCGATGCCCACATAGGCGTTCTCAACCTGCTCTTTGTGAGCGGCGTAGTCCTGGGCGTTCAGGTAATAGCTCCACCGATCCCCCAGGGAGGCGATCATGGCATCGGCCGCGGCATCCTCCGCCTTGGCCATATCCGCGTCCTCGATAAAGCGGCTTTCGATCAGCGCTTCGATCTGATCCAGCTTGGAAGTCCCGGGGACGTGCCCGGAAACCAGCAGCAGCGTTACTGCGCACGCCGCCAGAGCGGTCACCGCATAAGAAAAGAATGTGGTCAGTTTTTTCATGTCGTTCACCTTTTTCAATATTTCGGGGAGAATGTCAAAGGGGACTGCCCCACAGTGTGAGGCAGTCCCTGGTGTGGGGGATTTATTCAGAGATTCCTTAGTACAGGCTGACGTAGCTGCACGGGTTGACATAAGCGCCGTTCTGGGCGATGCCGAAGTGCAGGTGGTTGCCGGTGGAGATGCCGGTGCTGCCGACGTAGCCGATGGTCTGGCCCTGGTTTACCTTCTGGCCGCTGCTGACGACGTAGTTCGTCATATGCATGTAGATGGAGGAGAAGCCGTCGCCGTGGTTGATGGTGACGTAGTAGCCGGCGGAATTGGAATAGCTGGCAATGGTCACCGTGCCGCCCCGGGAGGCGACGATGGGCGTACCCGCGTTGGCCGCCAGGTCAACGCCCTGATGGTAGCGGGAGGCGCCGCTGGTGGGGGATTCCCGGAAGCCGAAGGGACTGGAGATCTTTTTGTAGCTGCAAGGTACCAGCCAGGAGCTGCCCACGGTAACGTCGCTGCCGGAGCTGTTACTGCCGGAATTATTGCTGTTGCTTCCGTTGGGGTCGCTGATGGGGACGGAGGGGGCGACGGTGGTGGGGGGGACGTAGGTCGCCATGTAGGCAAGCCATTCCTCCAGCTTGGCCTCGTTGTACTCCTGCTCCTTCTGCGCGATCTGGGCCAGGAGCTCCTCGTCCTCGGCCTCCAGATCCTCCTGCTGGAGCTTCAGCTCCTCGCCCTTGGCGATCAGCTGGACGATCAGATCGTCCGCCTCCTGGCGCTTGGCATCCAGCTCCTTCTGGGTGCTGTCCAGCTCGGTGCGGGTGCCCTCCAGCTCGGCCTTTTCCCCGGCCAGCTCTGCCTGGGCGTCCTCCACCCGCTGGGCGGCGTCGCTCAGCTCCTGCAGGCGGCGGGTGTCGGAGGAAGCGATCTCCTCCACCATGTTCAGCCGGTCGAGCAGGTCGGAAAAGCTGTTGGCCTTGAAGAGCACCGCCCAATAGCTGACGGTCCCTTCCTCTTCCATGGCCCGGATGCGGGTTTTGCAGTCCTCGTTCAGCTGGTCGAACCGGGCCTCAGCGGCGTCCAGCTCCTCCTGCTGGTCGGCGATCAGCACGCTGTATGCGCTGATCTGCTCGTTGATGTTGATGATCTCGGCGTGGAGCAGGCCGATCTCCTGATCGATCACGTTCTTCCGGGCTACAATGTCGGCGATCTCATCGGAGGTGGCCTGGTACTGCACCTGAAGCTCGGAGATCTGATTCTTGATATCCTTGCGGTCGTCCTGCAGGGAGTTGATCTGCTTGCGGATCTCGCTGGAGGAAGCGGCGGCGGAGGCACGGGTGGGCAGGATGCTGATCAGAAGGGTCAGCAGCATGATGGCCGCCATCACCCCGGCAAGGATGGAAACAAGACGTTTGCGGTTTTTCATATGCGTTCTCCTTTGCGTGTTACAGGTAAGCCATGGGGTTGACATAGGTCCCGCCGTAGGAAACGCCGAAATGCAGATGCGGGCCGGTGGCAATGCCGGTGCTGCCCACATAGCCGATCAGCTCTCCCTGGGCGACGGACTGCCCCTTGCTGACCACGTAACGGGTCATATGCATATAGATGGAAGCAAAGCCATCTCCGTGATTGATGGATACGTAGTACCCCGCGCCGCCCGCCTGATAGGAGGCGACGGTGACGGTGCCCGCCCGGGTGGCATAGATCGGTGTGCCGGAGGGACAGGCCATGTCCACGCCCTTGTGGTTGCTGGAGGCCCCCGCCGTGGGGGACTTGCGGTTGCCAAAGGGACTGGAAATGGTGTAGCCGGAGACCGGCTCGATCCAGGTGGCGTTGGAGGGGGGATTCTCACCCTTCAGCGCCATTTTTACCAGCTCTTCTTTGTACTGCGCCGCCTGAAGCTCCTTTTGCTTCTGGGCAATTTCAGTAAGCAGATCGTCCTGGATTTTTGAGGCTTCATCCAGAACGGCCTGGAATTCGCTCTGCTGGGCGATCAGCTCCCGCAGAATATCGTCCGACTCGGTACGCTTGACCTTCAGCATTTCCTCGCTGTCGGAAAGCTGCTGCCGGGTCTCCTGCAGGTCGAGCATTTCCTCGTTGAGGATGCGCTGGTTTTCCTCCACCGTGGCGGAGGCGACCTGAAGGTCCACCAGCCGCTGGGTGTCGGCGGCGGCGATCTCATCCACCATGTTCATCCGATCCAGCATATCCGTGAAGCTGCTGGATTCAAAGATGACCTGCCAGTAGGTGATCTCGCCCTCTTCTTCCATGGCCCGGATGCGCTCTTTGTACTGCCGGTTCAGCTGCGCCAGGCGCAGGTTGGCGTCATCCAGCCGCTCCTGGGCATCAGAGATCATCTGGCCGTAGATGCGCAGCTGCTCGTTGATGTTCAGGATCTGGTCGTGGAGCAGGGCGATCTCCTGATCGACGGCGTTTTTCTTGTCCACCAGAGCCTGGATCTCCGAGGCATTGGCGTTGTATTGGGATCGAACGGAATCGATCTGTGCCTGTATGACGGCGTTTTCTACTTTCAGATCGGTGATCTGGTCTTTGATTTCAGAGGTGGTCGCGGCATAGGCCGGGTGGGGGAGGGAGCAGAAAACCGTTATTGCCGAGACAAGGACGGCGGCAGCAGACCGAAGAATTCGTGATTTCTTCATAGTCTCTCCTTGAAAGCGGCCCCCAATGGGGCTGCTTCCTTTTTTTGATGCGGACGCTTACACATCCATGAATTTGCGGATGGAGGTCCAGCTGCCGACGATGCCGACGAACAGTCCGGCGCCGCCAAAGACGATCACCATGGGGATCAGCAGATCGCCCACGAAGGGAACGAAGGAGAACAGCCGCAGCGCGTCCACCGAGGCCAGCCGCTCCACCAGGGCATCGTACAGCACCCATTCCAGGCCGAAGGCCAGCACGGCGCCGATCATACCCAGGGTGAAGCCCTCCACCACGAAGGGCAGACGGATGAAGCTGTTGGTAGCGCCTACCATTTTCATGATGGCGATCTCGTCTTTGCGGTCGTACATGGCCAGCTTGATGGTGTTGGAGATGATCAGCAGAGAGATCACCAGCAGCATGGCGATCAGGGCCACAGACACGATATTCAGCACATTTTGAATGGTGGTAAAGCCCTCGGCCAGCTCATAGGCGGCGTTGGTCTTGACCACGCCGGGGATCTGCTGAAGCTGCTGGTCGGTCTGCTTCATCAGGTTGTTGTCCTCCAGAGTGACCACGTAGCGGTCGCGCAGGTCCTCAGCCTGGACGCCGTTGAAGGCGGCGTTGTTGTCGTGGTCGCTGATGAAGCTTTCCAGCGCCTCTTCCCGGGAGACGTACTCCGCCTTCTGGACATTGTCCAGCGCGTTGATCCGGGTGCCTACGCTTCGCGCCTCCGCGCCGGAATAGCTGCTGTCGATGTACACCATGATCTCGCTGGTCTGGTTCAGCTTCTGAACCATTACGTCCAGGTTGTAGGCCAGGATGGAGAAGCTGCCCACGATCAGCAGGCAGGCCACCGTGACGCAGATGGCGGCGAAGGACATAAAGCCGTGCAGGAAGATACCGCGGAAGCCTTCCTTGATCAGGTAGCCTAAGTTGTTAATCTTCATCGTAGTATCCCTCCCCGTCGCTGACAATGATGCCGTCGTCGATGACGATGACGCGCTTGGAGAACAGCTGGACCAGGTCCTTCTCGTGGGTGACCACCAGAATGGTGGTGCCCAGGTTGTTGATCTCCTGAAGCAGGGACATGATCTCAAAGGAGCGGGCCGGATCCAGGTTGCCGGTGGGCTCGTCCGCGATGATGGTGGAGGGGTTGTTCACCAGGGCGCGGGCAATGGCCAGACGCTGCTGTTCGCCGCCGGACATCTCCCGGGGCAGGCGCTTGGCCTTGTTCTCCAGGCCGACCAGCTCCAGCACGTAGGGCACCCGGTCCCGGATCTCCTTCTCCTTTGCGCCGATGACGCGCATGGCGAAGGCCACGTTGTCATATACGCTCATTTTCGCGATCAGCCGGAAATCCTGGAACACCACGCCGGTGGTGCGGCGCAGATAGGGGATCTCGCGCTTGCGGATGCGCTCCAGATTATAGCCGTTGACATGGACGGTGCCGGAGGTGGGACGAAGCTCGCCGCTGATCAGCTTGATGATGGTGGACTTGCCGGAGCCGGAGGGACCGACCAGGAAGCAAAATTCACCGTCCTCGATCTGCATGGTCACCCCGTTCAGCGCGGGGGAGCCGTGACCGTAGGCTTTGACGACATCGGTAAATTCAATCATTTGCATCTATCTCCAATAAAAATTGGCCGCAGAGAAGCTCTTTGACCGCAATGTAACCGAATTGTAACACATTTCGCCCATAAAGTCAATGCTATTGCGTCGAAAACCGGGCTTGACGAAAAGATTTAATAAAATTTCCATAAATAATCCGGGCATTTTTTACGGAAATTCCCTGCTTTTTGGAATTATGTTACCTATATGAACAAACCGGCCGGGCAGGGAAAACCGCCGCCGTCCGGCCCGGACACAGAATATTAACAAATTTCGCAGCAATGCCCCTTGAAATACCGGGCGGGACGGGGTATAATAAATACATCAAAAATGAAGTATTTTGACGGCCGCAAAATACGGTAAGCGAGGTTCGTTATGGAAACAAGTCAGGTGCGTACGCTGATCCTGGACAAGGGGGACTCCATCAATCTGAACAACGCACAGAAATTCAACCAGTGGATGAGGAGCTATGCCACCCCCTACCGGGAGATAATGTCCTTTTATACCTGCGCCATTATGGAGGTGGAGACCAAATTCCGGGTGCTCAGCGAGGACCTTTCCTTCTCCTTTGAGCGCAACCCCATCGAAACCATCCATACCCGGCTGAAAAGCCCGGAGAGCATTATGAATAAGCTCATCCGCCGGGAGATCCCCCTGTCCATCGAGAGCATTGAGGAGAACATCCACGACATTGCCGGGGTGCGGGTGGTGTGTACCTTCCAGTCGGATATCTACATGCTGGCGGAGAGCTTCCTGAATCAGGACGATGTGACCCTGATCCAGCGCAAGGACTATTTTCAGAATCCCAAGCCCAACGGCTACCGCAGCCTGCACCTGATCGTCTCGGTACCTATTTTTTTGCACAACGAGAAAAAGTCCATGAAGGTGGAGGTGCAGCTGCGCACCCTGGCCATGGACCTGTGGGCCAGCACGGAGCACAAGATCCGCTACAAAAAGGATATCTACGTCTCCCCGGAGGACAGCCAGGCGCTGCTGGAATGCGCCCACGGCTGCTCGGAGATCGATCGGAAGCTGGAGCAGATCTATCACAATGTAAATAAATTCAAAACGGAACAGGAGAAACAGAAATGAAAATCTTAGCAATGGTCGCCGTCTGCTTTTTTGCGGGCATGGGCGCGGGACTGGGCACCGGCTTTGCCGGGATGAGCGCGGCGGCGGTGATCACCCCCATGCTGGTGACCTTCCTGAAAATGGATACCTATGAGGCGGTGGGCATCGCCCTGGCCTCCGATGTGCTGGCCAGCGCCGTCAGCGCCTATACCTACGGGAAGAACAAGAATCTGGACGTGAGGAACGGCCTGGTGATGATGGTTTCCGTGCTGCTGTTCACCATGGTGGGCAGCTGGATCTCCAGCCTGGTCTCCAGCAGCACCATGGGCGGCTTCTCCGTTTTTATGACCATGCTTCTGGGCGTCAAGTTCATCATCAAGCCGGTGATGACCACCAAGGAGACCATGGCCCAGGTTTCCGCGCAAAAGCGCCTGATCCAGAGCATCGTCTGCGGCGTTCTGATCGGCTTCATCTGCGGTTTCATCGGTGCGGGCGGCGGCATGATGATGCTGCTGATCCTCACCTCCGTGCTGGGCTATGAACTGAAGACCGCCGTGGGCACCAGCGTGTTCATCATGACCTTCACCGCCCTCACCGGCGCGGTCAGCCATTTCGTCATCGGCGGCGCGCCGGATCTGCCGGTGCTGGCGCTGTGCGTGCTGTTCACCCTCCTGTGGGCCAGGATCGCCGCCCGCATTGCGAACAGGGCCGAGCCCGCCTTCCTCAACCGCGCCACCGGCGTCATCCTCATCCTTCTGGGCGCTGTGGTCCTGATCGTGAACGCCATGACCTGATCTTGGGACGGACGCAACAATAAAAAACGGAGATGCCCTGTGTGGTCGGGCATCTCCGTTTTTGTGAATTTACTGTTCTCCCTGGCGGATATGGGCGCTGGCGGATACGCCGTTCAGCTCTATCTCGCAGGCGCCGTCGCCGCTGACGGTTTTGCCGCCTTGCTCGGCGGTGGGAAAGTCCGTATCCAGCCGGCCGCTGATGGTGCTGTTGTCCAGGGTGAAGCCGCAGCCTGCGGGCAGTGTCAGGTCCAGGTCGCCGGAAACGGAATTCATTTTGATCCCCTCCGGCGCTTCCTGCACCGTCAAATTCGCCCTGGCGGAAACCCCGTCGAATTTCAGCTGCCCCAGGGCGCCGGTAAAGTTCAGATTGCCGGAGGCCGCCTCCATTTTAAGGGTGCCCACGGTGCAGTCCCGGAGCGTGCACGCGCCGCTGACGGTGGACAGCTCCGCCTGCTCCAGGTCCAGCCCGGTGCACGTCAGCCCGGCGGAGACCAGATTCACCTTCAGCGTCTTGCCGCTCCACGCGGCGGGCACCGTTACGGTCAGGTCCTTCTTTTGAGTTGAAAGACTGCTGTACCAGCTGCTTTCGCAGAATTCCACCACCAGCCGGGAGCCGTCCCGGCGCAGGACCATGGGCTGGTCGCTGTCCAGCCGGTCCTCGGTGACGGTGATCTCCTCCTGCGCGCCGGGAACGATGCGCACATCGCCCGCGACCCAGGAGATATCCAGCTTTTCCACATCCTCCCCATGGATGGGCGTCCCCTCGGAAATGACTGTGCCGCTGCTTTGGCTGGCGGCGGGTTTGCGATATTTGGAAAACAGATTCAAGCCGATCCCTCCTGTCAGAATTCGGATCAAAACAATGGCGATGATGGAAAAAATAATGATCCGTAAAACAGCGCCGAGCTTTGCGCGCATGTTATTTCCCCTCCCTCAGATCCAGTCCGGCGCAGACCACGCCTTCCAGGGCCTTCTCAATGGGGAAGATCAGCCAGGTCACCAGCCACGCACCGGTGGAAAAGCTGATGACAAAATAGAGCACCACGCCCAGGGTGCGCATCAGACTCTTGATGCTTCCGCCCAGATTTTTCCGGCCCTCGGCGGTGCCCGCCGTCTGCTGCGAATCCTGGGCGGACTTCTTGCCGGCGGGGGCCTTGAAGGTCAGAAGCAGCAGCGTGGCAATGGCGACGATCACCAGGGTCAGGCACATGCCGATGTTGTCCCAGCCCAGGGTGTCCAGCAGGAGCAGGGGCACCGGGCTGACGATGTACAGGAAGATGGCCACCGCCCGCATCATCCGGGCCACGGCGGAGGCCGTCCCCTCGAAGCCGGGCAGGGGATCGACGATCTCCGGCTGGGGACGGGCGTCGGGGCTCTCGCCGCCCAGGAGTTCGCCCACGTCGCCGATGCCCGCGATGGCCTGCCGGTAAGCGGCCTCCTCCGTGCTGCCCCGGGCCACCAGATCGTCGAACCGATCCAGGGTGTTCTGCAAAATTTCCTGCTTGATCTCCTCCGCGCCGTCGCTCCCGGCAAACAGGAGATCAACATACTGTGCAAGTTGTTCTCTCATGCTTCTTCCTCCGCTTCCATTAGCTTATCCATAATTTCTTTTGTTTCCTCCCACTCCCGGCGCAGCGTTTGGCTGGCCATGCGGCCGGCGGGGGTGATGGCATAGTACCGCCGCCGGGCCCCCGCGCCGCTGTCACCCCAATAGGAGATGATGTAGCCCTGCTCCTCCAGCCGCCGGAAGGCGGTGTAGAGCGTGGCCTCCTTCAGCTCAAAGCGCCCGGAAGAAAGGGAGGAAATGATTTTGTTGATCTCGTAGCCGTAGCTGTCGCCATGCAGGAGCCGGGCCAGAATGATGGCATCCGTGTGCCCCCTGATCAAATCACCGGCAATAGACATCCGCATTCCTCCTTTGCTACACTATAATAGCACGAAGTACCTCACCTGTCAAGGTATTTCATAAATATTTTGAAACATTATTTTTACACGGCCCACAGCCTGTCCGACCGCCCTTGGCTCCCCAATGGGCGTGATTGGCGGCGGCGAGCCTGACGGTGGCGGTGCTGGCGTGGGCAACGGATCTGTTCTGCCCCCCAAGGCAACTGGCCCAGCTGGTGCTTTACGAAGGACCGAAGCCCATTGCGCCCTCCGGGAGAGCCATCGGTATCCTGAACCCCAACGCCTGGTGCGTGGAGCTGTACAGCTGCGACAATGTGGACATCAGCGGCATCAAGATCATCTCTGCCCGGCCCAACGGCGACGGCATTTCCGTGCAGTCCTGCCGCAATGTTACCGTCCGCGACAGCTTCATCCGCACCTGGGACGACAGCCTGGTGGTGAAGAACTATTCCAACCGCAAGGGCAGCGACAGCGCGGACATCCTCTTCGACGGCTGCCAGCTCTGGACGGATCTGACCCAGTCCATGGAAATTGGCTACGAGACCAACAAGGGCGGCAAGCTGAGGCCCACCATCCAGAACGTGACCTTCTCCAACATCACGGTGCTGCACAATTTCCACAAGCCGGTGATGAGCATTCACAATGCCGACGACGCGGAGGTTTCGGGCATCGTGTTCCGGGACATCACCGTGGACTTGGAGGAGCCGCAGAAAATTTCCGGCTTCGGCAGTCTGCTCAATCCCCGGCAGATCTGGAATGCCCGCACCCAGGATGTAGAAGTACAAACAAGTGACGACGGCGAGGAATTCACCACCCTGCTTCCCACCCAGACCGTGGAATTTGACCCCATGACGGATAACCGCTGCTACCTGCCCCTGGACGAAAGCGTCCAGGCCCGCTATGTCCGTTTCGTGTTCACCGCCAACAGCGGCGCCGACGCCGGGCAGGCGGCGGAGATCGAGGTTTACAAAGCGAAATGACCGGCCCGGATCACCTGAAAGACCAAAACTAGGTGCGAAAGTCTGCCAATAGTTGGGAATTCCTTGACAAACAGAGAGGTTTAACGTACAATAACAGGGAAGTCTGGAAGAATTGGATGTGGAATTGCCGATGATTACCATTGAGGATATCGCCCGGGAGGCCGGGGTCAGCGCGACCACGGTCAGCAATGTGATCCATGGGCGCACCAACAAGGTTTCCAGCTATACCGTCGAGCTGATCAATGAGATCATCCGGGAGCGGGGCTATGTGCCCAATCTCTCCGCCCGCGCCATGAAGACCCGTTCCTCCAAGGTGGTGGCGCTGATCAACCATCTGGAATCCCGGGATCAGCCCAAATTCATGTCCGACCCCTTTTTCATGGATCTCACCGGCGCGGTGGAGCGGGCGCTGCGGGAGCGGGGGTATTTTCTGATGATCCGCGCCATCTCTGAGCCGGACGACCTGACCGCCTTCCTGCGCAACTGGAATGTGGAGGGGCTGTTCATGCCCGGCCTGTTTGAGGATGAGCCGTTTTATAAGACCCTCCAGTCATTGAAGCTCCCCGTGGTGCTGACGGATAGCTACGTCTCCAACCTGGGCGATATGGTAAACATCGGCCTGGAGGACTATGAGGGGGCGCGGCTGGCCACACAGCACCTGATCGACCGGGGGCACCGCCGCATTGTCTTCGCCGGGCCGACGGTCAAAGCCGGGGGCGTGGTGGAGCAGCGGCTGCTGGGCTACCGCGCGGCGCTGGCCCAGAATGAGCTCCCTTTTGATCCCACCCTGGTATTTGAGTGCGAGTTTTCCACCAGCAAGATGATGGAATTCGGCGCGGCGCTGGCGCAGCGGAGGGATATCACCGCCGTGTTCGCCACGGCGGATATGCTGGCGGCGGGCATTATGTCCGGCCTGCAGCAGTCCGGGCGGATGGTGCCAAGAGATATTTCCGTGATCGGCTTTGATGATATCAACTGGGCGCGGATGACCATGCCCATGCTGACCACCGTCCACCAGGACGCCGCCCAGAAGGGCCGCATTGCCGCCGAGTGCATGATCCGCCTGCTGGAGGGGGAGCCGGTGACGCAGCGCAACCAGTCCCTGCCGGTGCGCCTGGTCCTGCGCGACAGCGTGGGCGTGCCCCCGAAAACAGAATGAACTATTCAAAATACCACGGTCCTGAGGGTGGAAAACATTCACGGACCGTGGTATAATTTTTGAAATCTGACCGGCAGGGGAGGGGCGAGGAATGGAGGAAACGAAAAAAAGGACAGCCGTCCTGTGCGGCTCTGTCGTGTGCATTGCCGCGGTCACATTCCTTGCGGGGGCCGTGCGGTATATCGGCGCTCCCTGGCTGCGGATCACGGCTTTGGTGGCGGCCAATCTGCTGAACGGACTGACCGCGCTGGCAGCCATGCGGCTGACGGGAATGAAGATCGATATTGACCTGAAAAATTGGCGGCAGTATTTCACCGGTGCGGCGCTGGCCCTTTCGCTTTCCCTGGTGATCGCGGTGATCCCCGCTCTGTGCGGCGTGTGCCTGGTGGGCAGGCATACGGATTTTACCTGGGGGAAGCTGGTCTATAACCTGCTGTTCTATCTGCTGATCGTCGGCCCGGTGGAGGAATTCATCTTCCGGGTCTATCTTCAGGATGTGTTTGTGGGGCTTTTCAAATCCAGCGGATGGCTGGGCGTGATCGCGGCGGACGCGCTGTTCGGGCTGTGGCACATCATCAACGGGAACCTTTTGCAGGTGCTGTTCACCTTTGCCATCGGGCTGGTTTTCGGCTTTGCCCGGTATGACGTGAAGGACTGCGGCTATGTGGGCGCGGCGCTGGGACATGGGCTGTACGATTTCCTGAACACCCTCGTGACAATGTTCCTCATCTAAGGAGCCTTTCGCTTGATGACGCTGCCATACAGGGAGTGTTTGGCGTTTCCTACAAAAAGACGGGGTGAAATATGTAGGAACTGACTATTTACAGAGTGTGAACTTTTTGGTAATACATAGGGCAACACCGCGCAATTGTGTCTGCGAGCCGCAGCCGTCTTTTTGCCCCACT